>Ga0247817_10000575_pt1 | contig 19997 bp, 17 predicted proteins | sample UWRJL212509R1_FD_178010 | JGI IMG/M metagenome (GOLD analysis project Ga0247817, IMG submission 178010) | Plant litter microbial communities from Arlington Agricultural Research Station in Wisconsin, United States - UWRJ-L212-509R-1 | ecosystem: Environmental > Terrestrial > Plant litter >...
CCCGCGCCGCGCCCCTGCCGCCGGTCGAGCGCATAGGCCGCAGCGCGTTGATACGAATGTTCCGCATGAGCCAAGCCCTGCGCGCCCACTCCGAGCCGAGCCGCGTTCATCATGATGAACATCGCCGCCAGCCCGGCGTTTTCCTCGCCGAGCAGAAAGCCGGTCGAATCGTCGAAATTCATCACGCAGGTCGCGCTGCCGTGCAGGCCCATCTTGTGCTCGATAGAACCGCAGGACAGCGTGTTCCGCTCCCCGCTGTCTGGCAGAATCTTCGGAACCAGGAACAGCGAAATCCCGCGTGATCCCTCCGGCGCATCTGGCACGCGCGCCAGCACCAGATGGATGATGTTGTCGGTCAGATCATGCTCGCCGCCCGAGATAAATATCTTCTGGCCGGTGATCCCGTAAGTCCCATTTCCGCGCGGCACGGCTCGTGTGCGCATCAGTCCGAGATCGGTCCCGGCATGCGCCTCGGTCAGCGCCATCGTCGCCAGCCATTCGCCCTCGACCATTTTCGGCAGATAGGTCTGCTTCAGAAAATCGGAACCGGAACCTTGCACCGTCGCCACCGCGCCCGGCATGATCCCCGGATACATCATAAACCCGGCGCACGCAGAATTGAGGTACTCCTCCATCACCGACGAAAGCACGTGCGGCATTCCCTGCCCGCCAAATTCCTCCGGCTGCGCCAGCGTGAGCCAGCCAGCGTCCACCATTTGGCGGTAGGCTTCGGGGAAGCCCGGCGGGGTGGTGACGCTGCCGTCAGCGTGGCGCGTGCAACCTTCACGGTCTGACACCCCATTGAGCGGTGCGATCACTTCTGCGCAAAAGCGCCCGGCCTCGCCCAGCACGGCGGCGAGCGTATCGGCATCCAGCGGCTCGAATGCGGGCAAGTGCCGCAGCGATTCGAAATCGAGCACCTGTTCGATAACGAACAGCGTGTCGCGCAGCGGGGGGGTCCATTCGGTCATGCGGACGGCCCTGTGCGAACAAGGGTTTCGCCGTCAAGCTTGCGGTAGAAACAACTCACCGCGCCGGTGTGGCAGGCCGGGCCTTGCGGGCGGACCTTGAGCACCACCGCATCCTGATCGCAATCGACCAGCATCTCCTCCACCAGCAACACATGGCCGGAAGTCTCGCCCTTCATCCACAACCTGCCCCGGCTGCGCGAATGGAAATGCGCCTTGCCGGTGGCGCGGGTGGCCTCCAGCGCGTTCGCATCCATGAACGCAAGCATCAACACTTCGCCGGTAACGGAATCCTGGGCTACGGCGCTAAGTAATCCTACCGAGTCGAACTTGGGCATGAAGCTGCTGCCCTGTTCACGGTCAGTATTATCGGTTTGCTGCGCAGAGATGGCGCGATCCTTTCACAATTGCGAAGTTTATGGCCTGATCGGCCAACTATTTGTTGCACGATAAGCACATGGGCAGTCCAAAATCTATCTCTTGCCCACAAGCCGGTTTTCGTTGAGGCGATTCAATGGAATGAAGCGCTCACGGCCCGACGAGCCGTCTGTCGTTTCGGTTCTCCCACTCTGTAAAAGCAGGGTAGGAGCGGCCAAGGAAATGGGAGGTTTCGGCACCGTCTGCAATGCGGGTCGATACATGAGGGATTGAAGCTGAACGCGGGCCTGGGGGGGCACGCGCAAAACTTCACAGGTAATCGTCACGAGGACGCCCGGGGGGAAACTTCCGGGCGTTTTCGTTCCCCAGTCTCGCCCAGCGTCATTCCGCTACCCGCGCGAAGCACGCAATCCGCACCTCGCCCACTCCCGCCTGTTTGAGCGCGGCGATGCAGGCGTCGGTAGTCGCACCGCTGGTCAGCACATCATCCACCAGCAAGATCCGCGCGCCGCGCAGCCCCGCAGCGCGTGCAGGGTTGGCAATAATCGCCCCCGCCAGCGCCGCTCGCCGCTCATTCCGCCCCAGTCCGCCGAGCATCGGAGTGGCCCGCTTGCGCCACAGCCCATCGACCAACAGCCCACACCCGGCCAGCTTGGCCACCTCCCGCGCCAACAATGCCGACTGGTTATACCCGCGATGCCACAGGCGCATCCGATGGAGCGGCACCGGAACCGCCAGCCATTCACCCGTCAAACCGCCGAGCCGCGCGTTGATCATCCGCGCCAACATCGGCGCGAGCGCGATTTTGCCGCCATGCTTGAACGCCAGCACCAGATCACGCGCGGCATCATTATACAGCACCCCGGCAGCGACCGGATCTTCCGCACAAGCCTCCGGCGCCAACTCCAGCTTCTGCCAGCACCCGGCGCACAGACCGGTCTGCGCCCCAATCGCATCGCCGCATAACGGACAGCGCGGCGGGTAGATCAGATCGACCAGCGGGGCGAAGATTGGGGCAAACTTCATGCGCCGCCGCTGTGGACCAGCTTGCGCCCGTTCGGCAAGCGCGGCAGGAGCAGCGGATGAATGCTCCGCCCACGATCTTCTCCCCCGCCCGCCGCCTAGCGATCCGGCGCAGGATGCGAGCGTTGCAGGCCGCGCGCCCCGATCCCGCGCGCTATATCATGCACGACATGATCGAGGATGTGTTCGAACGGCTGCAATTCCTGCGCCACGAACCGCGCCGCGTGCTGGCGATTGGCGATTGGTCAGGGGAGATTGCGCAAGGATTTGCGGGCCCGGATTGCAGCGTCACCCACGCCCACCCCGAAGATGGCTTCGCGGAAGACGCTCCGTTCCCGTTCGGCGGGTTCGATTTCATCGCCAGCCTTGGCACTTTGGACACCATCAACGACCTTCCCGGCGCGCTGATCCACTCGCGCAATGCGCTGGCACCAGGCGGGTTGATGATCGCCAGCTTCCTCGCCGCCGGCAGCTTGCCGCGCCTGCGCGCTGCGATGCTCGCCGCCGATGGGGAGCGGCCTGCTGCGCGGTTTCATCCGATGGTGGACGTGCGCGCGGGCGGGCAACTGCTGCAACGCTGCGGATTTGCGCAGCCAGTGGTCGATTCCCGCGGGCTTGAGGTGCGCTATTCTTCCTTCGCGCGGCTGCTGGGCGATCTGCGCGAGCAGGGGCTAACTTGCTCGCTCGCCTCCCCTGCCCCGCGCCTCACCCCGGCCATGCGCTCCGTTGCGGAAGCGCATTTCATGGGCGGGGAGGCGCGCGTTTCGGAGCAGTTTGAAATCCTGACGCTCAGTGGGTGGAAGCTCTAAACAGCCGCTATTTCAACGCCGCCTGAGCCGCTGCGAGCCGCGCGATGGGCACGCGGTATGGCGATGCGCTGACGTAGTCGAGCCCGACTTCCTCGCAGAATTCGATGCTCGACGGATCGCCGCCGTGTTCGCCGCAGATGCCTAGCTTGATATCAGGCCGGGTTGCGCGGCCCCGCTCAACCGCCATCCGGACAAGCTGGCCGACGCCGTCGATGTCCAGCGAGACGAACGGATCGCGCGGGTAGATGCCCTGATCGACGTACGGCGCCAGGAAGCGCGCAGCATCATCCCTCGAAACGCCCAGAGTAGTCTGCGTCAAGTCATTGGTTCCGAACGAGAAGAACCGCGCTTCCTCGGCAATTTCGCCGGCCATCAGGGCGGCGCGCGGCAATTCGATCATGGTGCCGACGAGGTATTCAAGCGAACGCCCGGCTTCGGCAAACACCTCGCCCGCGACCCGGTCCACCAGCGTACGGAGGATTTCCAGCTCGCGCTTCGTTGCCACCAGCGGGATCATGATTTCAGGCACGACAGCGTCTCCGCCTTCGCCCGTAACTATCAGTGCAGCCTCAAAAATCGCGCGCGCCTGCATCTCGTAAATCTCGGGGAAGGTGATGCCGAGGCGGCACCCGCGATGGCCGAGCATCGGGTTGAATTCGTGCAATTCGGCGGCCCGGCGACGCAAGTGTTCCTCGCCCACGCCCAGCCCTTCGGCGAGGTCGGCGAATTCCGCATCGCCGGTCGGCAGGAACTCATGCAACGGCGGGTCGAGCAGGCGGATCGTGCACGGCAGGCCCGCCATCGCGCGGAAAATCTCCGTAAAATCGCTGCGCTGTTCGGGCAGCAACCGCGCCAAAGCCGCACGCCGACCGGCTTCGTCATCCGCCAAAATCATCGCGCGAACAGCTGAAATCCGGCTCGCCTCGAAGAACATATGCTCCGTGCGGCACAGCCCGATGCCTTCCGCGCCGAAACCGCAAGCGGTGCGGCAATCGTCGGGCGTTTCGGCGTTGGCGCGCACTTTCATGCGGCGGTGCTTGTCCGCCCACACCATCAAGGTGCCGAAATCGCCCGCCATTTCCGGTTCGATCGTCGGCACTTCGCCTGCCATGATCTGCCCGGTGCTGCCGTCGAGCGTGATCACATCGCCCTCCGCCAACTCGCGCGTACCGATACGCAAGGTGCGCGCTGCGACGTTGATCGACACCGCCGAAGCGCCCGAAACGCATGGCCGCCCCATCCCGCGCGCCACCACGGCGGCGTGGCTGGTCATGCCGCCGCGCGCCGTCAAAATGCCGCGCGCTGCGTGCATCCCATGAATGTCCTCGGGGGAAGTTTCCACGCGCACGAGGATCACCGACTCGCCCCGCGCCGACCACGCTTCCGCCACATCCGAATCGAGCACGATCTTGCCCGATGCTGCGCCCGGCGATGCGGGCAGTCCCGTGCCCAGCACATCGCGGTGCGCCTTGGGGTCGAGCGTCGGGTGGAGCAACTGGTCCAAAGCCATCGGATCGATGCGCAAAATCGCGGTCTTTTCGTCGATCAGCCCCTCGCCGACCATATCCACCGCCATCTTGAGCGCGGCCTTGGCAGTGCGCTTACCGCTACGGGTTTGCAGCATCCACAGCTTGTTCTGCTGCACGGTGAATTCGATGTCCTGCATGTCCTTGTAATGCAGTTCCAGCAGGTCGAACACGCGCGCCAATTCGCCGTAAGCGCCGGGCATGGCTTCTTCCATGCTCGCCGCTTCGGCTCCGGCGCGAACGCGCGCGGCTTGGGTGAGATATTGCGGCGTACGGATGCCAGCGACCACATCCTCGCCCTGCGCGTTGACCAGCCATTCGCCGTAATAGGCGCGCTCGCCGGTGGAAGGATCGCGGGTGAAGGCGACGCCGGTGGCGCTGGTGTCGCCCATATTGCCGAACACCATCGCCTGCACGTTGACCGCCGTGCCCCAGCCGCCGGGGATGGAATTGAGGCGGCGATAGACCTTGGCGCGGTCCGAATCCCAGCTATCGAACACGGCGGAAATCGCGCCCCAAAGCTGTTCGTGAACATCCTGCGGGAACGCGCGGCCGAGTTCTGCCGCGACGATGGCCTTGAACTGCCCGACCAGTTCGCGCCAGTCGTCAGCGCTCAATTCGGTATCGGAAAAAATTCCGCGATCTTCTTTGGCGATTTCGAGCGCCTCTTCGAACGCGCCGTGATCGAGGCCGAGCACCACGTCCGAATACATCTGCACGAACCGGCGGTAGCTATCCCACGCGAACCGGTCATCGCCGCTGGTTTGGGCGAGGCCTTCGACGGTTTCATCGTTCAGGCCGAGATTGAGGACGGTGTCCATCATCCCGGGCATGGAAACCCGCGCGCCGGAACGGACGGATACCAGCAACGGATCGGCGGAATCGCCGAATTTCTTGCCGACTGCGCCCTCGATATGGGTCAGCGCGGCGGCCACTTCGGCGCGCAATTCGGGCGAGAAATCCGCGCCTTCCGCCAAATAGCGCACGCATTCTTCGGTCGTGATCGTAAAGCCGGGGGGCACGGGCAGGCCGATTTCGGCCATTTCGGCGAGGTTTGCGCCCTTGCCGCCGGTGATGTTCCGGTCACGCGCGCGCGGATCGCTGTGCGTCGCGCCACCGCCGAAAGTGAATACACTGGCCATATAGCCCCCTAAATAACGGTTTCTTCAAGGCTTGGAACACTCGGAAAAATGCCCACAGAGGTAACTGGTGGTTAGCCCTGAATTTGCCCAAAATCGGCAACTTTGTGCACCGCAGCACGGAATCGTGCAAGCAGGTTTAGCCGTGCGTGTCGCTTCGCTGCATCAGCATCGTTGACCGTAACGGAGTCAAAAAACGCATCGATCGGCGCGCGCAGCAAGGCGAGCGCGGCCATCGCGGCGGTGAAATTCTCGGCGGCAATGGCGCGGTCGGCGGCAGGTTCGGCGGCGGCGAGCGCGTCAATCAGCGCTTGCTCGGCGGGTTCGGGCGCGTAGGACAGCGCGCTGTGCGCCGCGTGACGCTCGGCCATCTTGGCGGCAATTACGGGGGCGAGATCGGGGTCGTCCACGTTGGCGAGCGGGTCTTCTTCGCCGGTCAGGGCTATTTCGCCTTCGATGCCGTGCCAGTCTTCTTTCTTGAGGATATTGGCGGCGCGCTTGTATCCGGCAAGCAAGTTGGTGCCGTCTGCGGTTTCTACGAATGCTTGCAGCGCGTGAACGCGGGCGAGCAGCCGGACGAGGTCATCCTCTCCGCCGAGTGCGAACACGGCGTCGATTAGGTCGTGGCGGACGCCTGCTTCGCGCTGCTGGACTTTTAGGCGGTCTATTAAGAAGGAAGCCACATACTCGTCAGTAGATACGATTAAATTGTGAACCGCTGGCGCAAACGTTTCCGCCATGATTGCGACATTACTAGCTCGTAAAATCCTGAGTGCGTTAATCATTGGAAGATCGCCAACTAACGCAAGCAATGGGTGCGGGAGATACAGGTTGCCGTCGTCGGGGTCAGTTTCGAGACCCGCGAATGCAAAACCAATCCACAAGTTCGCCACGTCTGAAAGCGGCAATCTGATCCGATTCACTAAAAGCAAATTTGCAATCGAGATGGCGGATCGCCTTAATGCAAACGGGTCCTTTGATCCGGTGGGCATCAAGCCAAGTAGGAAGAACCCGACCAAAGTATCCAGCTTATCCGCCAAACTCACCGCCACCGTCACCGGAGCAGTCGGCACATCGTCGCCCTGCCCAACCGGCTTGTAATGATCGCGGATCGCGTCCGCCACTGCGTCGGGCAAGCCCTCGGCGCGGGCGTAGTAGCCGCCCATCAGGCCTTGGAGTTCGGGGAATTCGCCGACCATTTCGGTGACGAGGTCGGCCTTGCACAGGCGGGCGGCTTGTTCGGCGAGGTTGGCGAGTTCCTCTTTAGTCACCCCAACCGTCGTCCCAGCGGAAGCTGGGATCGCTAGCGATTGTGCGCTGCCGCCAGCGGCCCCAGCTTTTGCTGGGACGACGATATCGGTTTCAACCAGCCACCGAGCCAGCTTGGCCACGCGCTCGACCTTGTCGGCCACGCTGCCCAGCTTCTCGTGGAACGTAATCCGCGCCAATTTCTGCGCATGATCGGCCAGTGAAACCTTCCGATCCTGCTCCCAGAAGAACCGCGCATCGGACAGCCGCGCGGCCAGCACCTTGCGGTTGCCGTCCACAACGCCAACGCCGCCATCTACAGGGGTGATGTTGGCGGTGCACACGAACGCATTGGCCAACTTCCCGTCGGCAGAATGGCACACGAAATACTTCTGATTCACCCGCGCGGTGAGCTGGATCACTTCGGGCGGGACATCGAGGAACGCCTCGTCGAACCGTCCCAGCAGCGGGACGGGCCATTCGGTCAGGCCAGCGTTTTCCACCACTAGCCCCTCGTCCGCCACCAGCGTCAGGCCAGCTTCGGCGGCGACTTGCGCGGCGCCTTCGCGGATCAGGGTGGCGCGTTCTTCGTGGTCAACGATCACGTGGCAGGCGCGGAGTTTCTCCTGATAGTCAGCCGCGCCGCCGATGGTGATCGCGCGCGGGCAGTGGAAACGGTGGCCCATTGTGGCGTAGCCGCTCGGGATGCCGCCTGCGCTGCATTCTACCAGTTCCTCACCGAGAATCGCCACGATGCCGGACAGCGGACGGACCCAGCGCACGCTTTCGGTGCTGATAGAGTTCGCGCCCCAGCGCATCGCCTTGGGCCAAGAAAAGTCGCGGATGATCGCCGGGATCGCTTCAGCCAGCAGATCGCGCATGGCGCGGCCGGGTTTCTCGATCACCGCGAACCACGTGTTGCGGCCCTTTATTTCGCGCAGTTCGAGCTGTTCGCGAGTGACGTTATTCTTCCGGCAGAACCCGTCCAGCGCCGCATCGGGAGCGCCTTCGGGCGGGCCTTTGGCTTCTTCGCTGACGGCTTGCGTGGCTTCGGGCAGGCCCGCTGCAATCAGCGCCAGCCTGCGCGGAGTGGACCATACCGTGATCGCGCCGGGCGTGACGCCAGCGGCATCCAGTTCGCGGCGGAACAGCTTTTCCAGTTCCGCGCGCGCGCCAGCCTGCATCCGCGCCGGAATTTCTTCGCAGCGGATTTCGAGGAGGAAGTCGGTCACAGGCTCCACTCCGGATATTTCGCCGTCCACTCGGGCATCATCGTCTCAGCATATTTCTCGCAAGAACCACGCGCCAGATCGCGCACCCGGCCCATGTAGCTGGCGCGTTCCTGCACGGAAATCACGCCGCGCGCCTGCAGCAGGTTGAAAACGTGGCTGGCTTCGACCGCCTGCTCATACGCCGCAATCGGCACGCCAGCGGCCAAGGAACGGCGGCATTCCGCCTCCGCCTTCACGAACAGGTCGAACAGCGCATCGGTATCCGCGACCTCGAAGTTCCACTTGGACATCTGGCGCTCGTTCTCAAGAAACACATCGCCATACGAAACGCCGTGGCCGTTGAACGAGAGGTCGTAAACATTGTCCACGCCTTGAATATACATCGCCAAGCGCTCGAGCCCGTAGGTCAATTCGCCCGCGACCGGCTTGCAATCGAACCCGCCCATCTGCTGGAAATAGGTGAACTGCGTCACCTCCATCCCGTCGCACCAGACCTCCCAGCCTAGCCCCCACGCGCCCAAGGTCGGCGATTCCCAATCGTCTTCCACAAAGCGGATATCATGCGCCAGCGGATCGACCCCGATCACGCGCAGCGATTCCAGATATAGCTCCTGAATGTTCGGCGGGCTTGGCTTGAGGATCACCTGATACTGGTAATAGTGCTGCAAGCGGTTGGGATTTTCGCCGTAGCGGCCATCGGTCGGACGGCGGCAAGGCTGCACAAACGCGGCGTTCCACGGCTGCGGCCCGAGCGCCCGCAAAGTGGTCGCCGGGTGGAAGGTGCCCGCGCCCATCCGCATGTCGTAGGGTTGGAGGATCAGACAGCCTTGCGCGCTCCAGAAATCATGGAGGGTCAGGATCATGTCCTGAAAGCTGCGGGACGGATCGCGTTGCGCACTGGTCGTCATGCCGCGCCGCATGGCTTACGGGCGGCAAACCGTCAATGTTGCGTGCTTGACTTGGGGCCGATGCGGGCGTTTTCTCAGCCCATGATGACCCGCATTTTCCTCGCCGCCGCGCTGCTGCTGGTGCCGCTCGCCCCCGCTGCCGCGCAGTCCACGCTGGAGCAGAACTATACCCCCGCCCCGGCAATCTGGAAACTGGCGGACGCAGACACCACCATCTACCTGTTCGGCACGATCCACCTGCTGCCCGAAGGCTTCCGCTGGCGCAGCGCCGAGTTCGACCGGATCGTGAGCGAGGTGGACAGTCTGGTGCTGGAAAGCAGCGATGTAGACGCGCTCGCCAGCCTCGACGCCTACGCTCCCAAGATGGAGGCGGTGAGCGCTGGCCGCCCACCTATTTCGCAGCGGCTTCCTCCCGAACTGCGCGGCGCTTGGCGGCAAATGATCGAATCGTCCGGGCGGGTGTTCGAGATAGTCGATACGATGCCGCTCGCGCTGGCAATGCTCGGGCTCGATCCCGGCGGCAGCAATAGCGGACCTTCGCGGCAGGAACTGGGCGTGGAAAGTGTGCTCTCGGCTGAATTTGCGGAGAGCGGGCGTCCGGTGGAATCGATCGAGAACCACGGGGCGGTGATGTTGTCGCTGATGCGGATCGACGATGCGCCGATTCTGGAGGAACTTTCGGCTGAGTTGGCCGGCTCGCCGGGGCAGCAACGGTTCGCAGGCCAACATGCGCCGATCGAATACACGCCAGATGCCCCGGATTGGTCGATGGAACACGCTTGGGCGCGCGGAGATATCGACCCTGATTTCGACCTCGGGCTAGGCAATGGCAAAGTCGGCGCGGCGTTCCAGCGGGTGCTGCTGGCACGGCGCAACGAGGCATGGTCGCATTGGCTGAAAGCCCGGCTGGAGCGACCGGGCACGATCCTGGTGGCGGTCGGCGCGGGGCATTTTGAAGGACGGCGTTCGGTGCACTACTACCTTGAGCAGCGGGGGTTGAGCGCCGAGCGGATTAACTGAGACCGGAGCGCCGCAACTTCCGTTTTTCGATGACACGAAAGCTTAATGGGGTGGGCTGGCATCTAGGCCGAGGGCAACCTATCTAGCAGGCTTCAACAGGTGAGGCCGTTCGTCAAATGAAATTCTTCAAGCGGCTGGCCCGCACCGCCGGAGCTATTGCGCTGACCCTGACGGGTGGATGCGCTGCTGCGGATAATGAGACGGCGTTGGTCGCGGCCGCGCCAGTCGCTGCCTTGAGCGGCCCGGCACTGTGGCGAGTGTCCGATGCGGATACCACCGTCTATCTGTTCGGCACAGTTCACGCGCTGCCCGAGGGGGCGGACTGGTACGATGCCCGCATCGAGAGCGCTTTCACCGCATCCGACGAACTGGTGACGGAAATCGACATGGCCGGCGATCCAGCGGCGATGGCGAGCCTGTTTGCCGATGCCGCGCGGCTATCACGCGGGCGGAACTTGCGCGAATTGATGAGCTTCGAAAACCGCGCTCAATATGAAAGCGCGCTGACCGCCCTTGGCGTGCCGGTAGAGGCGCTGGACTCGGTCGAGCCGTGGTACGCCGCGCTCAACGTCACCACGCTGCCGCTGATCCGTTCCGGCTTCAACCCCGACAGCGGCGTGGATCAGGTGCTGACCGAGCGCGGTGCGGGCAAACAGCGTTCTGCGTTGGAAACGGTCGAAGAACAGGTCGCTTTGTTTGATGGCCTGCCGATGGATGCCCAACTCGCCCTGCTCGATGGAGCGGTGGAGGGCGTGGACTCGGTCGCCGAAACACTCGAGGCGATGGTCGATCGCTGGCTGGCGGGCGATGCTGATGGGCTGGCGACTTTGATGAACGCCGACATGGATGATCCGGCGCTGTTCCAGCGGTTGCTATATGATCGCAACGCGCGCTGGGTGGACTGGATCGAAACGCGGATGGAAACGCCGGGCACGGTGTTTATCGCAGTCGGCGCGGGGCACCTTGCGGGTACCGGCAGCGTGCAAGATCTGCTCGGCCAGCGCGGGCGCGAGGTTGAGCGCGTCTGGTGATGGTAGTGCGGTTGTTCGCATTCGCGCTGGCGGGGGCGAGTGCGCTGCTGCTGGCGGCTTGCGGTGCGACAGATGAGCAATGGCCTGCGCCCTCCCCTGCGCTGTGGCAGGTGATTGCGCCTTCGGGCCAACAGGGCTGGCTGTTCGGCACGGTCCACGCGTTACCCGATGGGTTGGACTGGCACACGCCCGCGCTCGACACTGCGATGGACGAGGCGGGTGTGCTTATCGTCGAGATCGCTGATCCCGGTGGTTCGGGCGGATCGGAGGTGTTTGTGCACCTCGCGCATACTCCCGGCCAGCCCCCGCTGTTGAGCCGCGTACCGGCTGAGGATCGCGCAGGGCTGGCGGCAATGCTGGATCGTGAGGGGCGGTCCGAAGCGGATTTCTCCGCCATCGAAACATGGGCGGCGGCACTGATGTTCGATAGCGGTTCTGGAGGCGATCCCGCCAACGGTGTGGACCGCGCGTTAATCGGTGAAGCATCGGCGGTGCGCGCGCTGGAAACGCGCGAAAGCCAGTTGCGGCTGTTCGATGAGTTGCCCGAGGCGGACCAACGCGCGCTGCTCACCGCCGCTATCGGCGAGGCGAATTCGGACGATCCGGTTCGCGCCATTCGTGCATGGCTGATCGGCGATATGGAGACGCTCGACCGGCTCGCCAACGAAGGTGTCCTTGCCCACGCCGCCTTGCGCGAAACCTTGCTGACAGCGCGCAACGCGGCATGGCTCCCCCCCGTTATGGCCGCAATAGAGCGCGGCGAACGCCCGCTGGTGGCGGTTGGCGCGGTGCATATGGCGGGCGATGATGGCCTGCCCGCGATGTTGGCCGCGCGTGGATACCGTGTGGAGCGGGTGCAATAGCTTGCATCACGGCGCGTTTGCGCATAAGCGCGCCCCCTTCCTTAGCCATGGTCATCCCTGGAGGCGTGGCGGGAAGTTGTTCAATGCAATCGAAAGGCTAATCTGATGAGCGAAGCTCTCAACCTGCCGGCCGAGCTGCGCGAACGGGCTGGCAAGGGAGCCTCCCGTGAATTGCGCCGCAATGGCCGTGTTCCCGCTGTAATCTACGGCGGCAACGAAGAACCCACCACGATTCACCTTGAAGAAAAGGTGCTCATGAAGCTGCTCATGACCGGGCATTTCATGAATTCGATCGTGATGATCGAACTTGGCGGCAAGACGCTGCGCACGATCCCCAAGGACGTGGCAATGCACCCGGTTTCCGACCGGCCGATCCATGTCGATTTCCTGCGCCTCTCGGCCGATTCGACGATCCACGTCGAAGTGCCCGTGCTGTTCACCAATGAAGAAGAAAGCCCCGGCTTGAAGCGCGGCGGCGTGCTCAACATTGTGCGCCACGAACTCGATCTGATTTGCGATGCCGACAAGATCCCAAGCGAGATCGAAATCGACGTCACTGGCCTCGACATTGGCGATTCGATCCACATCAGCAGCGTCACGCTGCCTGAAGGTTCGACTAGCGCGATCACCGACCGCGATTTCACCATCGCGACGCTGGTTGCTCCTTCGGCGCTCAAGCGTTCCGACGCTGAAGCTGAAGCAGCCGAAGAAGAAGCCTGAGTGTGACTATCCGCAAGCTCCACTTGTGGCTTGCGGCAACAGGATTGGGGCTGGCATCCGTGCCGGCCCCTTCTTTTGCGCAAGGTGCTACTATTCAGAGCACCGGCGCTCAGGGTTCCGGCGTTTTGCCCGCCGACCCGCAGGATTTCCAATGCTTCGTGCTGCTGCAACAGCGGCGCGCTGCGTTCATCGCCACTCCGCAACTCGATGCTGTGCGCAAGGCGGAACTGGTCAACAACCTGACCATCATTTCGGCTTTCTATGCCGGACGGATCAGCCATTATTCCTCCGGCGATGCAGTGGGTAACTTCACCGCCGCCACCACCGAAGTGACCGGCGCGACACCGGCGCAGCGCGATGCGTTCGCCAACATCTGCACCGACTTCTACCTCCGCGTGATCGATGTGCTGATTGCGAGCGGCCCGCCCGCCGCACCCGCGCCGCCGCTCGATAGCTCCGCGGGCCGATAAGGGACCAATTATGCAATTATGGGTCGGCCTCGGCAATCCCGGACCGCGCTATGCGTTGCACCGGCACAATGTCGGCTTTCTGGCGCTCGATGTGCTGGCAGACATGCACGAATTCGGCCCGGTGCAGAAGAAATTCCAGGGCTGGCTACAGGAAGGGCGGATCGGCAACGAACGCATCCTGCTGCTCAAACCCGCCACATTCATGAACGAAAGCGGCCAGAGCGTTGGCGAGGCGATGCGCTTCTACAAGCTTGAGCCCGATGCGTTAACCGTATTCCACGACGAACTCGACCTCGCCCCGTTCAAGGTGAAGGTGAAGCGCGGCGGCGGCACGGCGGGGCATAACGGCTTGCGTTCTATCGACCAGCATCAGGGCCCGGAATTCCGCCGCGTGCGGCTCGGCATCGGCCATCCGGGGCATAAGGACCGGGTGACGGGCTATGTCCTCGGCAATTACGCCAAGGCGGAGATGGATGATCTGGCCGACATGCTCGGCGCAGTGGGTGCCGAGGCGCGCTGGCTGGCGGAAGGAAATGATGCCCGCTTCATGAGCGATGTCGCCCTGCGCCAGCAGGAATAGGCGTGCTCCGCCTAAGGTGGCGCACCGGAGTCGGGAAAATTGACAAACGGCTTGGTAACCAATTGCCATTAACCACTGAAGGCCACGGAAAACGTGGATTGGCACGAGCTTTGCGTTGTACCCGGCAACCAATTTATACCGGGGGTTATAAGCTATGAAGACCAAGATTTTCGCGATTGTTCTGGGCCTCAGCGCTCTTTCGATGGCCGCACCTGCTCAGGCTACGTTCTGGAGCTGGGGCGGATGCAAGAAGAATTGCAGCACCAGCTCGACCAGCACCACGTCGTCCACCAGCGGCCATACCACCAGCACCACTGGCGGAAACACCACATCTGGGTCTTCAGGCGCAACCACCTCGACCACTTCCGGCGGCACCAGCGGCGGCACGAGTGGCGGGACGCAAGTTCCTGAGCCAGGCGGCCTCGGTCTGTTTGCAGCAGCAGTCCTCGGCATCGGCTTTGCACGCCGTCGCCGCCGCCTGAACAAGGCCGCGTAAGCACTTACATTCTTTAGAAATTCGCGGCGCGCGTCAGCTTAGGTTGGCGCGCGCTGCCAGTTCTCGGTCTTCGGCCAAAGCATCGGGAAGCGTTGCCAAAGGAGCGATTACCCGCGCTGCTTCAGCCCGGTCCCCCAACTCGAGCAATACCCGTGCATATATCCGTGCCGCCTGCGCATTGTCGGGCAGTTGACGGTAAAGCGGGGCGATGTGCGAGCGGGCCAGTTCCACCTGCCCCAGATTTAGCAGCGCCTCAGCGTACAGCCCGCGTGTTTCGGGGTGGTCGGCCAGCGCGCTTTCGCGCTGCTGCAACATATCCCGCACCTCTTGCCACTTACCGTCCTGCGCTTTCAAACGCGCATCCAGGAAGATGAATTCCGGATCAGCGGGGAATGCCGCCACTCCGCGCGCGACCAGTGGCCGGAGCAGATCGATCCTGCCAAGTTCGCCCATCTCGCTGATTGCTCCCAGCAGAGCGGGCCGGTCGTTCGGCGCAAGTTCCAGAATCGCGAGGAATGCGCGTAATGCCCCGTCAGAATCTCCGCTAAATTGCGCCAGTCTGGCGGTAACAAACAACGTCTCCAACCGCTTCGGCGCGGCCTGCTGCGCCAAACCGACCGCAGCGCGCGCGCCGTCCGCATCGCCGCGCGCGAGAAAATAGCTCGCCTCCGCCGCATACAGTTTCGCCTTGTCGCCCGGCGCATCGCGGCCTTGGCGGAATCCGTCGAGCACTGCCGCCTCATCCCCCATCAACGCCGCCGCGAGCGCGCGCAGGCGCCACGCCTCTGCGCTGTTTTCGCCTTCGAGCAGCCTCACAGCTGCATCGCCTTCGCCAACTTGCAGATTAGCCTCCGCTTCCAGCAGCGCCGCGTCTGTGGGAGTGCCGCCAGCAGCCTTCAACCGGTCAAGCGTAGCCAGCGCATTCGCGCCCTCGCCGACGGCAATCTGCGCCCGAACCAGCAATTCCAGGGCCGCCGCGTTACCCCCGTCCTCACGCAACGCCGCTTGGGCATAGTCGCGCGCTGCGAGGTAATTTTGCGCTGCGAAGGCGTCCGCGGCATCGCCAGCGGGATCGCCCAGCGGCGAATCGCACGCAGCAAGCGCAAGCAGCAGGGCGGAGGTGAGCAGTAGGTGATGCTTCTTCATGTGCGCGTGCTTAACCACAAACCCCCAACAAGTGGTGAAACGGCTGACAAGTGCCCGCGGCTTCGTTAAGGGGCACCAACTTCACGCCTTACCGGAGACAATCAGATGGGATTCCGTTGCGGAATCGTCGGCCTGCCCAATGTCGGCAAATCGACCTTGTTCAATGCGCTGACCGAAACGCAGGCAGCGCAAGCGGCCAATTACCCGTTCTGCACGATTGAGCCGAACGTGGGCAATGTCGGCGTGCCCGATCCCCGGCTGGACAAGCTGGCCGCGATCGCTGGCAGCCAGAAGATCATCCCGACGCAGTTGGGCTTTGTCGATATTGCGGGCCTGGTTCGGGGCGCGAGCAAGGGCGAAGGTCTGGGCAACCAGTTCCTCGGCAATATCCGCGAAGTGGATGCCATCGTGCATGTGCTGCGCTGTTTCGAGGATGACGACATCCAGCATGTCGAAAACAAGGTCGATCCGGTGTCCGACGCGGAAACGGTGGAAACCGAACTGATGCTGTCCGATCTGGAAAGCCTCGAAAAACGGGTGCCTGCGTTCCAGAAAAAAGCCTCGCAAGGCGATAAGGAGGCCAAGGTTGCGGCTTCCGTGCTCGGCCAGGCGCTAGGTCTGCTGCGCGAGGGCAAGCCTGCGCGGCTGACCGTGCCCGATGGCGAGGACGAGGCCCGCGTATTCGCACAGGCGCAATTGCTCACGGCCAAACCGGTGCTGTATGTGTGCAATGTGGACGAGGAAAGCGCGGCGGAGGGCAACGAATTTTCCGGCCGCGTGTTCGCCAAAGCCAAGGCCGAGGGCGCCAATGCCGTGATCGTGTCAGCCGCCATCGAAAGCGAATTGAGCGGGATGGAGCCGGACGAACGACTGGTATTCCTCGAAGAAATGGGCCTGCACGAAACCGGCTTGGCGCGGGTAATTCGTGCGGGATACGAACTGCTCCACCTGATCACCTTCTTCACCGTCGGTCCGAAAGAAGCGCGCGCGTGGACAGTGCATGTCGGCGCGAAGGGTCCGCAAGCGGCGGGCGAAATCCACACCGATTTCGAACGCGGCTTCATTCGGGCTGAGACGATTGCGTACGACGACTATATCGCACTGAACGGCGAAGCGGGCGCGAAGGAAGCAGGGAAGTTGCGGCAAGAAGGCAAGGAATATGTCGTGCAGGACGGCGACGTGCTGCATTTCAAGTTCAATGTGTAACTAGCCCTCCCCGTTCTGGGGAGGATCTGCCCGCGTTTTGCCGAGCCCCAGCTTGCGGCTGATCGGTCCGGCAAACGCGGCCAGCAGCAGCACCAGCCCGAAAAGCGCGGGCTTTAGAAACTTGAGGAACACGGCAAACAGCCCGATCTTCTTGGCTACCGCCAGCCCCGCCCCGCCTGCAACCAGCCCGGCGATGCCGTATCCGGCAGTATCGTCCGTCTCCGCATTGAAATCATCGTACCGCGCGCCTGCTTCGAAGACCGCGATCTGCGAGAAGTCATCCGCCACCTCGCGGATTTTGTGCAGTTCGGGCATGGTGGCGACAAGGTTGATCGATAGCACTCCGCTGCGCCCCAAAGTGCGCAAATCGTAGTTGAGCGCATTTACGCCCTCCCCCTCGAAGTCCAGTTCGCGCGCCCATACTACCGAATGGTTGACCGAATCGTAGCTCGGCGATTGCGCCCAACCGACCACATTCACGGCGCCAAATCCTGCCGCCCGCCGTTCTTCGTTGGCGGCAACAGCGCTTGCCTGCATCTGCTGCATCAGCGCAGCGTAATCGGCATCGCGCGCATCATCGTCCGTGACATAGCCCGTCTGTTGAAAGGTCACGACCGCGCCCCATGTCTCGGAATAAGGTGTGGTTCCGGCGGGCATGACGAGCCCGAGCACATCGTTCGCCAATTCCGGAGGGTTGCCCCAGACCTCGGTCAGGATGCGCTGGGCATCGGTGGCCGCGTAGAACTGATACTTGCTGCCCAGATCGAGCACCGCCTGAGCTTCGGGAATGGCAACTTCACCGGATCGCGGGTCCAGTGTAGCCACCAACACCGCCGCCTCGGCAGGTAGCGGTTCGTCTTGAGCCATCGCCGGCGCGCAGACCAAGCCGAGCGCGATGGCCGCAGACATCCAGAATTTGCGCATCTGCCCCTCCCCGTGGCCCAAAGTGTGGGCATATTCCGCCCGGTGTTTGCATCAGGTAAAGGCTCGCCCGGCCGACGCATAAAAAAGCGACGCAGAAACCGAAGTTTCCGCGCCGCCCTGATTGATTGAATTCGAGCGGATCAGGCGCCCATCTTTTCCTTCGCCCAAGTCGACCACAGGCTCGCCACCGGCTGGCGCGCTCCGTCAACAGGGCCCAGCGTGGCGATTGCTTCGGCGTATTTGCCTTGCATCACCTGCGCCATACCCACGCGGGTAAGCGCAGTGTCCCGGTCGCCGCCCTTTTCGAGCGCCAACTGATACATCGTTTCCGCGCGGGCAAAATCCTTCAGCGAATAAAGCACGTCACCTGCGACAGACGCGTCAAGCGCAGTGCCGGACTGGCCTTCACGAACAGTCGTCTCAATTTCGCTCCTGTCAGCAGGGGCGCGCGTATCTGCGATGGCCTTCACTTCGGGGTAATAGTTGTCGCCATCGTTCGTGGAGAAGTGACCTGCGGCAACGCCTTCGGCCAGCACTTCCAACACTTCATTGGCCATGATCCGCGGATCGGCGTTCTCGATGTAGCGCACATATTCCTGACGCTGCGACATCGCCCCGGTTGTTCGCATGAGGCGCAGAAGATCGAGCTGGGCCTGTTCATCGAGTTCGGCCAGTTCGTTCATTACCTGAAGCGACTTCTTCCAGTTTTCGCTAGTCGGGTAAGCGGTCACCAACATGGTCGACGCGCGCAAGGATTCTGCTGCGAGATTGGCGGAATACGTCTTTTGCAAACCGACGAGGAACATGTTCTCATCGAGCGTTGCCCCGCTCGATATCAGCATTTCCATATAATCGAGCGCTGCTGGGATCTGGTCCTGCTCAAAATAGCTCTGCATAATCAGCGGACGCGGATCGTTTTCGGTGTATCCGGCGTCAATCGACGCCTGCAAGGCAGTGCGTGCGGCGGCAAAATCGCCTGCTTGAAAAGCCAGGCTGCCGACGAAGTAATTGAACTGGCCAAGCTGCGCCGGAGCGACCTTGCCGCTTTGCAGCATCATTTCCAGACCGCGCCGCTGGAACACGGGATCAGACAATCCACTACCGATCTGCAGCGCAAGATTACCGGCGATGTTCCGGTCGTCCTCGTTCTCTATTGCAGCGACCAGCGTTTCAAATTGCGCGCGCGCTCCGGCCCAGTCGGGTGTCGCAGCCGTGGTGAGCGCGGCGACCGGAGTATATGCAGCAACGAAACCGCGTGAATTCTCCTGCGCAAAAGCGGCAGGAGCGACCGCAGCGCTACCCATCACGGCGCCACCAGCAAGTGCCAGCGCCATTGCAAATCGTGAAGCCAGCCCACGGGAAAATTTGGTGCGGCCAGTTACAATCGAAAAAGACATCAATAAAGTCTCCAAAGTTGGCGCGATGGAGCGCGCCCGGCGGCTCCACAATCTCGTGTGCGCTTTAGAAATAACGCCTGAGAATGCAATTGGCGATCTAGAAAGTGCCTGCTGAACGGCCATTTAACGTATGCAGCAGGCAGCTTGCAGCAAAGCTGGCGCAAAATGTGGATAAGCGGCCCGTCGTGGGGGCGCAGACACGCGAAAAACTGGCCCATTGCGCGCTGAGCGCCTAGGCAGGCACGACACAGAACATAAACGGAAATACATCTCTCGTGAGCGACGAAAACCCTCCTCCGCCTCCCCCCGAAGATGCGGTGCCGGACGGCCCCGAATCTGGCCCTGAATTTGGTGCGGGTGAATACACGCGGATCGACATCGTCGATGAAATGAAGACCAGCTATCTCGATTACGCGATGAGCGTGATCGTGAGCCGCGCGCTGCCCGATGTGCGCGACGGGCTGAAGCCGGTTCATCGCCGCATTCTGTATGCCGCACAGGTCGGAGGCTACACCTCCACCCGTCCGTTCCGCAAATCGGCCAAGATCGTCGGCGAAGTGATGGGTTCGTATCACCCGCATGGCGACAGCTCGATTTATGACGCGCTCGCCCGGATGGTGCAGTGGTGGTCGATGCGGGTTCCGCTGATCGACGGTCAGGGCAACTTCGGCAGTATGGACCCCGATCCGCCAGCGGCCATGCGCTACACCGAAAGCCGCCTTGCGCGCCCGGCGGATTATCTGCTGGCCGATCTTGAGAAAGACACGGTCGATTTCGTCCCGAACTACGATGGCTCCGAGAAAGAGCCGTCCGTTCTGCCTGCGCGCTTCCCCAACCTGCTGGTCAACGGCGCGGGCGGGATCGCGGTGGGTATGGCGACCAACATCCCGCCGCATAACCTCGGCGAAGTGAT
>Ga0247817_10000576_pt1 | contig 19969 bp, 21 predicted proteins | sample UWRJL212509R1_FD_178010 | JGI IMG/M metagenome (GOLD analysis project Ga0247817, IMG submission 178010) | Plant litter microbial communities from Arlington Agricultural Research Station in Wisconsin, United States - UWRJ-L212-509R-1 | ecosystem: Environmental > Terrestrial > Plant litter >...
AAGGAGTAATATCTGACGAGGTAGACAAAGCGCTTGATAATTTATTACTAGTGCAGGGATGGAGCCGTTTTAAATGGGATGACGTTCTAAACAGCAAGCAAAAATTTACTTACCTGCCCGAGTACGACGGACACTTGGTTACAGGGCAATTAACTGATGCAAATGGGAAAGCCGCCCCCAAGATAACCGCCTATATGGGCGTACCGGGTAAGCGTTTACAACTGTATGGAGCCACAGCCGATTTAACCGGGAAGTTATTATTTAATACAAAACAACTTTATGGCCCGGGCGAGATAGTTGTGCAAACCAATACCGAAATAGACAGCACCTATAAAATAACTATCAATAGCCCTTTTTCTGAGCAATATACAAGTACAAAACTACCCGCTTTTAAATTAGATAAACAATGGCAAAAAGCGTTAGAATCCAATAGTATAGATATGCAGGTACAAAATATATACCTGCCCAATAAGTTAAAGCAATATACAGCCCCGATGGTTGACAGTGCCGTTTATTTTGGTAACGACCATAAAAAATATCTTCTTGAAAACTACACCCGATTTACTACTATGGAAGAGGTATTGCGAGAATATGTTGTAGAAGTATTGGTGGGCAAAACTAAAAACAGGGTACACTTTACGGTATTGAATGGGGGCGAGTTTACGCGTGAGCAGCCTATGGTAATATTAGATGGTGTGCCTATTTTTAACCTGGACCGTGTTTTTGCTATTGACCCCTTAAAAATACGCGAGCTGGATATGATGAAGTATAAAAATTACTGGGGACCCGTAACATCAAATGGGGTTATAAATATGGTGTCTTACAAGGGTGATATGGCAGGGTTTGAAATTGACCCCAAAGCCGTGGTACTTGATTATGAAGGCATGCAGCTACAGCGGGAATTCTACTCGCCAATATACGAAACCCCCGAGCAGCAAAAAAGCCGAGTGCCCGATTTTAGGAATGTGCTGTTTTGGGCGCCTGATGTTAACACCGATGCTACGGGCAAGGCCAATGTGTCGTTTTATACATCTGATAAACCTGGTAAGTACTCAGTAATTATCCAAGGCATTAACAGAGATGGACTTGTCGGTACTTATAAACTGAAATTTGAGGTTGTTAAATAAAAAATGTTCGCACAACGCGTGAGTGTAACAAAGGATATTATTTTACCGGTGTTATAATTCCCTCAGTCTTCCTGATAATGTGCTCCTATTTACGCCCTGTACCGGCTTTTGATTCAGAAAAAAGGATTTTAGGTTATTGTAGAAAAGAAAAACCTCTTAATTTATTGATTTAACAAAATGTTAGTCAATAAATTAAGAGGTTTTAGCGGAGAGCTAGGGATTCGAACCCCAGGACCTGTTACAGTCAACAGTTTTCAAGACTGCCGCAATCGACCACTCTGCCAGCTCTCCGGGGACAAAAGTACAAATCCGGGCCGAATTGGCAAATTAGATTTTAAGTTTTTTTAATATAGTTTTAACACGCAGACAGACAAATGTTTAGCTGGCAATTTTCTTGTTGCGGAAGTTGTTAAAGCGCGGTTTCTCTACTTTTATGTTCCGTTTTGCCAGGTCAATATTCGCGTTTAGCTCAAATCCGATGAGTAGAATAAGCGAGTTTAGATATAACCATATCATTACCACGATAAGGGTGCCGATAGAGCCATAGATCTTATTGTAGGATGAGAAGTTGTTAATATAGTAGGTAAAGCCTATTGATGTCAACACAGCCAGCGTAGTTGCCAGTACCGAGCCTGGGTTTAAAAAGTGCCAGCGTAATTTATGCGCGGGGCCGTAAAGATAAAGCAGCGATATACTAAAAAAGAATATGCCTATGATGATGATCCATCTGCCGAGGATAAGTAAATAGATCCAAAAACTGCTCTCGGTTGCAATATGTTCCTGCATGTTATTTACAATGTTTTCGCCAACTATTAATACTATAATAGCCGCCAACAGCGCAAAACTTATTATGATGGTTAGCAATGTAGCTACTACGCGCCGTTTTAACCAGGTACGCTTTTCTAATACCAACGATGAATCGTTAAACGCCCGCATTAAGTTGCCCACGCCATTGGTGGCAAAATAAAGCGCTGTAATAAAACCTACAGAAAGTAAACTGGCGTTTTGGTTTTTAATAATATCCTCAATAGTGTTTTGAAACGCCATATAGGCGGTGGTTGGCAAAATAGTCTGCAGTAATTCCAGCAGGTTATCTTGAAAATTAGTTACCGGGATGTAGGCAATCAGTGTGAACAGAAATATAGTGGCGGGGAACAGCGCCAGCATAAAGTTATAAGCCAGTGCTGATGCACGGTTAAGTAATGATTCTTCCAGAAACTCGTTAACCAGCGATACAAGGATAACATACACCGATATTCCGCCAAACCACGATGGTGTTAACGATTTAAGATACTTAACAAAGTTCCGGTAAAATTCCGTTTGTCTTAGCAAAAGGCGATGTATCCATCTCATTAAGCGCTAATTTACTTAAAAAAAGGCTTTAGCTTAGCTAAAAATTCGCGGTCGGGCAGGCAGGGGCGCATGGTAGCCATTTTTACAAAGCAAAGTAGTGTTTCGCCTGTATGAATAAGATCCTGCTTTTCGTTGTATAATTCGTACTTAAAATGAATAGTTACTCCCGGCATTTTATCCATCATAACGCGTACGGTTATCTCTTCATCATAACGGGCGGGCTTTAAGTATTTGCAGCTCATTTCCATTACCGGCATCATAATACCATTGGCTTCCATACCCGCGTATGTAAGGCCCAAACTGCGCAACATTTCTACACGGCCAACTTCGTAAAACTCAGCGTAGTTGCCGTAATACATATAACCCATTTGGTCGGTTTCGCCGTAGCGAACACGTATTTTGGTAGAGTTCTCAAACATTATCTTTTAATGTTACGCTCATCAAGCGCTTTTCTAAATTTAGCTGCGTTTTTATTATGGTCACTAACGTTATCAGCAAAGTTGTGATAGCCGGAAAAATCTTCCTTAGCGCACATGTAAATATAATCGCTTGGCTTATAATCAAGTACAGCATTTACCGCGTTAACAGACGGCATCATGATAGGCCCCGGCGGCAAACCTTTGTTTGCATAAGTGTTGTAAGGCGATGGTACCGAAAGGTAACGGTTTAATACCCGCTGTATAGTAAAATCTTTCATCGCGAAAATTACAGTAGGATCTGATTCCAGTTTCATGCCCTTTTTAAGGCGGTTTAGATACAAGCCGGCTATGGTAGGCATTTCATCATCTTTCAGGGCCTCAGCATCAACTATAGCGGCTAATATACTTACCTCGGCAGGGGTTAAGCTAAGTTTTGCCGCTTTGTCTTTACGTGCCTTTGTCCAAAAATTTTCGTAATGCGTATACATTCTTTTGAAAAGCTTTTCGGGTGTGGTGTTCCAGTATATCTGGTACGAATCGGGCATAAATGCCACATACACGTTGTCAGTAGTGAAGCCATATTGCTTAACAAAATCGGCAGAATCTAATAAGCGTAAAATAGAAGTAGAATCCGGTTCCAGTTTTTTAGACGCAAAAACAGCGAACTGCTCTTTAAGCCTGATGTTGTGGAAAGCAAATTCCACCGGCTCTTGTGAGCCTGATGCCAGCATGTTGATCAAAGCGCGGTTGCTCATTCCCGCTTTCAACCTGTATCTGCCGGGTTTTACACGGCCGGGGTATTTCATGTTCTGGGCGGCCCACAAAAAGTTGGTGCTATCCTTTACAATTTCTTTCTCGCGGATGGTCTTGTATACACCGTTAAAATCGTCTCCGGTGTGTATGTACAGATATTCCTCATTACCGGTAACGCTGGGGCCAAAAAACTTCAGGTAATAAAACAGCATAGTGCCGCCTAAAGCTACAACCACAATAATTACCAGCGCTACAATGAATTTTTTTACGGAAGAGCCTGATGATGCTTTTTGTGTCATTGTTTAAATAGTAATGCCCTATGATAACCTTTGTAAAGCTAAAAGGCCACCGCTTAAGTTTTTAACATTAATAAACCCGTTTTGCTTTAAAATTGCTTGCGCTGTTTTACTGCGGATGCCGGCCTTGCAAATAACTACTATCTCATCGCTTTTATTATAGTCAACTGCTTTAATATCTGCTATCAAGGTTGATAAGGGTACATTAGCGCCGCCAATGTTATAGGTATGAAACTCAATAGCTTCGCGCACGTCCAGCATATTAATGGCTTGGCCTGATGCTAAACGCTCTTTTAACTGCCCTGCACTAAAATCCATCGTCTGTGCCTTGTGTAACTGTTAAGTTTATACGCGTGCCAATGCTTGTGGTACTAACAGAGTCTGTAGGAGCAGGGGATTGACTTATTACCTTAAGCTTGGTTGAGTCGGTTATATTACCTTGGTAAATAATGCTTCCCATGGTGAAGCCGGCTCCTTTAATGGCAACCCGGGCTTCATCCAGATCAAGGTTAACCACTTCCGGAATAGGTAACTCACCTGCGCCTTTACCATCGCCCAGAACAAGGTCAAGGCGAGATCCTTTAGGTATCTTCATGCCCGGCCTAATGCTTTGGCTACCTAATTTTACTTCTAAAACAATATTGGGCGCTATATCAGACCGGTAGGTTGTGTCGCCAACTTTTAAGCCTGAGTTGCTGAGTATGGCCACAGCCTCTATATAGGGTTTCTGTTCAATATCTGGCATGCCCACCGGTGGTGCCTGCATGGTAACCATGGTAAGGTAAATTATACGTCCCGCCTTAACGAGTGTACCTGCATCGGGGTCTTGCTGTACAATGGTGCCCGGTGCCTCATCGCCAACATAAACTGTATCTACATGGAACTCAAAGCCCTCTTCCTCTAATTTATTTACTGCCTTTGTAATATCCAGCCCCATTAATTGCGGAACCGGTACACCCGAGCCATGGTTAGTATAAAAGCTTAAACTGAAAAACGCTATCAGAACCACTACTATTACCGATCCAATGGCGAATAAAGCCGTTTTGCGGAACGAAGCAGTTTTAAGATAGGCCAATAATTTCTTCATATTGCCGGGATGTTTTGTATTACCTTAAAGCTATCAAACATAGGTAAAATTTTGAAATTGCGACCGGATAGCAGCGAAAATTCTGTAAAGCAGCGCTAAAAAACAGGGTAGCAAAAGCTGTTAATTTTAAGCTGTCGGTTTTTAAAAATATTTATATTTGGCGGTATATGGCAATTAAAAACATAGCTCTGCTGGCCGGCGGTTTTACCGGCGAATACGAGGTTTCAATAAATAGCGCAAAAAACATAGCCGCCAATCTTGATCCGGCTAAATATAAAGTATACACCATTTTGGTTAACCGTAACCGTTGGTTTTATGATGATGGCGAGGCCGGAATCGATATCGATAAAAACGATTTCAGTATAATCTTAAATGGCGAAAAAGTAAAGTTTGACTTTGCTTTTATCACCATACATGGTACACCCGGCGAGGACGGAAAGCTGCAAGGCTATTTTGACCTGATAAACATGCCATATAATACCTGCGATGTAACTACATCAGCCATAAGTATGAACAAGGCTTACACCAAAGCTATTGTGCATGGCATACATGATCTGCATGTAGCCAGCTCGGTTAAGTTAAAAAAACGCAACCCGCATGATATTGCCGCTATAGTAGCCACGTTAAAATTCCCCTTATTTGTTAAGCCTAACAACGGCGGCAGCAGCGTTGGCATGAGCAAGGTTTACAAACCAAACGGTTTAAGCATGGCCATTGAAAAGGCTTTCCACGAGGACAACCAGATACTTGTTGAAGAATTTATAAAAGGACGCGAGTTTAGCGTAGGTATAGTACACTTAAGAGGCAAGATTACCGTATTGCCTATAACAGAGATCATAAGCTCCAAAGACTTTTTTGATTACGAGGCCAAGTATACACCGGGCGTATCCGAAGAAATAACTCCTGCTGATGTGTCTGTAATGAAACGGGAACTGGTAGTTAATATAGTTACCGAAGTATACCAACGCCTTAACTGCCGCGGCATGGTGCGTGTCGATTTTATTTTAGAAGAAGGCACTGATCACTTTTACTTTATTGAGGTTAACACTACACCGGGGCAATCATCTAATAGCTTGATACCACAGCAAGTACGAGCAGCCGGAATGAGCGTAATGGATTTTTATGGCGAATTGATTGAAGGAACAATTGGTCATGGTGCTTGAGGCTGCTGTGTTATATGTAATACCTGGTAAAGAAGATGATTTTGAACGCGACTTTAAAATCGCCGGTCAGTACATCAGCTCAATTTCAGGTTACATAAAACATAGCCTGCAAAAGTGTCTTGAGCAAAATGGTAAATACTTGCTTTTGGTTGAGTGGGAAAAGCTGGAAGATCACACAATCGGTTTTCGCCAATCAGAGGCTTACGAGCCATGGAAAAAGTTGCTGCATCATTATTATGATCCTTTTCCGGTGGTGGAGCACTACACCAAGATTGATCTGTCATAGCGCGAAAGACTATTCCTCCGCGCTATGATTTTGATGATTAATTACTAGGTGGTTGTCACCCCTGCATAAACATTATATTCCAACTGCCGTCTTTTGGTTAAGCCGTCAAGTACTTTTCCACCAGCTTTGTTCCACATTAAAAAAGCTTTTTTAAGCGGTTCTCCGCTTGTTTTTTCATTAACCAAGCGGTGAACGGTTGATGTTTTGAAACCGCCCGTACCAATGTTATAAGCTAACGACACCAAAGCGTTAAACTCATGCTGTTTAAGATCATCGCGGGTAGTAGAATAAACCGATAGGCAAAAGGGTTTAACTAATAAAGAAAATTGCCGGTAAGCTTCGTCTTTGCTGGCTAAAGCGTGGTCTGCCATAGTAACTTTCTTTCCGGTTTCCGGGTAGTAGGTCATACCGATACCTATGGTTGGGATGTTTACCGAGTCGAGATACGGATGCAACACACAACCTTCAAATTTAGCGATGAGGTCAATTCCGGCTTTGTCTAATGTTGTAATTTCCATGATGGGATTAATTGTGATAAAAAAGGTTTTGTTGAAGTAATAAATATAAAATAAATTGATCAACAAAAAGATGTTTTGCTGATTTATAATGGTTTATCACAACTCCTGCCTAAATCCCCTGTACGTTTGTCCTTTTTACACCTGACGAGTTTAAACAGCGCGATATATCTTTGTGGTATACAAATCAAAAATCACAACACAAACTATAAAATGGAAACTGCACAAAAAACAATCACCGTAACAGCAACAGTTAATGCGCCTGTAGAAAAGGTTTGGCAATTTTGGAACCAGCCTGAGCACATTAAGGGTTGGGCTTTTGCATCAGACGACTGGCATGCGCCATTCTCAGAAAATGACCTGTGCACAGGCGGTACCTTTAAAACAACAATGGCAGCCAAAGATGGCAGCTTTAGCTTTGACTTCGGCGGCGAATATACCGACGTGCAGGAGTATAACTATATAGCCTACACCATGGGCGATGGTCGCAAAGTATCGATCAAATTTTCAGGCGAGGGTGACAGTACAGAAATAGAAGAAATATTTGAGCCCGAAAGCCAAAATTCAATCGAAATGCAGCAAGGTGGTTGGCAAATGATATTAAATAACTTTAAAAAATACGCTGAGACAAACGTATAAGTTTTATAAGATATTCAAATTGACAAAGCCATCTGCAGAACGCGGGTGGCTTCGTTCTTTTATGCTTTTAAAACCTACCTTTATAATTGGGGTTATACAATTATGGCAACGGCATCTTTAAACAGCGCTAAAGGCAAATGGGTAATGGTAGCCACCATCCTGGCATCAGCCATGGCTTTTATTGATGCTACCGCGCTAAACGTTGTACTCCCGGCACTGCAAAAAAACCTTAATGCATCCGGTGCCGATCTTTTCTGGGTACTGAATTCCTACCTGCTTATGCTGGCCTCTTTAATATTGATAGGTGGCGCCATGGGCGATAAGCTGGGCCGTAAGAAAGTATTTATGGCGGGCATAGTTATATTTATTGCAGGGTCGGCAGCGTGTGGTATTTCCAGCAGTATAACCATGCTGATAATCTACAGGGCCATACAGGGTATAGGTGGGGCGTTCATGATCCCGGGTAGTCTATCTTTAATATCATCAGCCATTAACGCAAAAGAAAGAGGGAAGGCTATTGGCACATGGTCGGCTTTTACAACAGTGGTAACCATGGGCGGCCCCATATTAGGCGGCGCTTTGGCCGATGCCGGTTTATGGCGATATATTTTCTTCATCAACGTTCCCATCGGAGTAGTAGCTTTTATAATGCTGGCCTTTAAAGTTGATGAAACCAAAGACAACGGCACTGATAAAAAACTGGATTTTCCGGGTGCAATAACTATAGCGCTTGCGTTGGCCTTACTCACTTTTGGTTTTTTGCGCATACCCGCCGTAGGGTTTGAGCATTATCAAGCCTGGGGATCGTTGGCAGTTGGGTTATTGTTTTTAGTAATATTCATCATCATTGAGTGGAAGAGCAAACACCCTATGATGCCGCTCAGCTTGTTTAGTAGTCCTGTTTTTACAGGCGTTAATCTGCTCACCTTCTTTTTGTATGCGGGTTTAGGCGCGGGTATGCTTTTTATGTCGCTTAATTTGGTACAGGTGCAGGGCTATAGCCAACTGCAATCGGGCTTAACCTTTTTGCCATTTACCGTATTGATGGTAACAGTAGCAAGATATGCCGGCAGCTTAGCCGATAAATATGGACCGAAATGGTTCTTGATAATTGGCCCTGCAATAGCTGGATCAGGTTTACTTGTACTATCATTTGTAAAACAAACAAACGGCCCATCAGATTACTGGACTACATTTTTTCCGGGAGTATTCGTATTAGGATTAGGCATGTCATTAACAGTAGCGCCATTAACTGCAACTGTTATGGGTTCGGTAAGCGATCATTTTTCCGGCACCGCATCGGGTATCAATAACGCTATGACGCGTATCTCCGGCGTATTTGCCAATGCGATATTTGGCGCTTTGGCGGTTCTGTTTTTTACATCCACATTAACCAAACATTTAGATCAAACAGCTTTAAACACTCAGCAAAAACAGTTGGTAATTAAACAAGCGGCCGACCTGGGTGATGCCAAGGTATCTGATGCAATACCTAAAGCACAAAAAACTACAGTTAAAAGCCTTTACAAGGAAAGTTTTATTGGAGCTTACGCCGGCATTATGCGTATATCTGCGGAATTAGGATTTTTTGGTGCTTTGATGGCGATTTTATTTATTAAAAGTAAGCCTGCATCTAAAGCGCGTTAGCCGTATTTTGTAAAATCACCAAAGGCAAATAATAGGCTAACAATTGCTTGGCATATTGCAGGCAATATGAAAAACTTACTCACACTGCTTTTGCTGTTGGCTTCGTTTCAACAGCTAAGCGCGCAAACTGCCGATATTATTCTTACCGGCGGCAACATCATCACACTAAAACAAAAAGGTAACAGGGCACAGGCAATTGCCATGAAAGACGGCAAGATACTTGCCGTTGGCACCGCTGCCGAAGTAGCTAAATACGGCGGAAAAACCACACAGGTAATAAAACTGAATGGCAAGACCGTAATACCTGGGTTTAACGATGTGCACCAGCACCCGGCGCCGGTTTATCCTTTTGAAGCGCCTTACGCGTTGGTGAGCCTGGATACGGTAAGCTCTATGAAAAGCTTGATATCGCTTTTAAAACGTAAAGCTGCTATTACGCCAAAAGGTATGCTGATACGAGCACGTGGCTATGATGAAACTATATTGGGTGGTCAACCCATTCGCGATAGTTTGGATAAGGCTACAACGGAGCACCCGCTATTGGTAACACATGTTAGCGGACACCTATCCGCAGCTAACTCTTACCTGATGACCCGTGCCGGTGTAGACGAAAATACAAAGGACCCGGCTGGTGGCGTGTTTGAGCGTTATCCGGGTACCAATAAGCCTGATGGCATCTGTAAAGAATCGGCAGCAAGCTATTTGCGCAGGGCAAATATAACACAACAGCCGGAGCCGACAGCGGAACAGGAAATGGCGGGTTATCGCCTTTATTTTAACCAGGTTTTAGCAAGTGGTATTACAAGTATTGGCGACGCCGGCGTATCACCGGATAAAGTTGAGATCTATAAAAAGCTTGTTGCAGAAAAGTTCCCGATGAGATTTAACGCGTTTATAAGGTATGATTATGTAGATCAGATTCTAAGCGGTAAAATACAACAAATTAAAACGGATTTTTTACGTGTAGCTACTGTTAAAGTATTTCATGGCAACTCTTTAAGTGGCAAAACCTGTTGGGTTACTGACCCTTACGATATGGTTAACCCCGTAACCGGTAAATACGATTATTATGGTGTACCACCCGCACGCAGCCAGGCCGGGTTGGATAGTTTGTTTTTTCAGATCCACAATGCCGGCTGGCAAATAGCCTGCCACTCCAATGGCGATAGGGAAATGGATATGGTTATCGCATCAATAGAAAATGCCCAGAAACTGAATACACGCCCTGATCCGCGCCACCGTATTGAGCATTGCAGCCTTACTAATCAAAATATATTAAACAACATTAAAAAGGACGGTATTATACCTGTTTTTCATTGCTATATGTTTGAGTTAGGCGAGAAGATGCTGGTGTATGGCTCAAAGCGACTTGAAATGCTGCATCCAACGCAAACAGCACAGCAAATGGGGATAACCTATGCCTTACATTCTGACGCGCCGGTATCAACTTATCCTGCCATGATACGTTTGGGTAGTGCGGTTACACGCAAAACCAAAGAAGGTGCTGTAATTGGCGCTAACCAGCGCATAGATGCCGAGGATGCTATAAAAGCATATTGCTATGGCGGTGCTTACACAACTTACGAAGAAAATAAAAAAGGCTCGTTAATAACCGGTCAGTTTGCTGATATGGTAGTTTTGGAAGCAGACCCTACAAAAATTAATCCTGATGATATTATGAATATAAAGGTAAATACTACCATTGTTAATGGTAAAGTAGTTTACAAGGCTAAATAAACGGTTGATGTTTGCTATATTTAAAAACCATAACGACGTTTATATAGAATAAGTAGGAGCTGAAAATAGTATATGCTTAAACCAATTATTACATTTTTAGCGATTATTTTTTGTGTAAATGCGATGGCGCAATCGCCCATTACTAAAAAAGCTGACTGTGAGTTATTAAAGAATCTGCACTTCAAAAATGGGGTTGATACGGTAGTAGTTAAAGCAGTTTACGATGACATGACTGAACGTGCTCAAGGTGGACCGTGGATGAAAACACTGATAAAAGAAAAGAAGATCCGGAAAGATAATTTTAGCAGTCAAATTATTCTTCGCCCGGTAAATTGTTCTGAGGTTTTTTACGCGCCGACAAACGCTAACAGTCGTATACTTAATACAGCGAAGCTGGGCACCATTTTAAATTTCACCTGCGTGTTTTTTGAAAGGCGCGAATGGGAGCATAAAGGTGTGCCATTCTTTGTAGTTATAAAGGCTAGTAAAATTAAATAGTTCATTTTAAGTATTAAAATAGCACCTCATTATTTACTAAGTCGCGTACTTAATTTTATATTTTTAATTTGATTTAATTACTTACCTTTGCCCCACTATTAACAAAATTATTTAACAGCTTTAATATTATTCAGGTAATGTATTTAAGTAACGAAGCGAAAGCAGAGATTTTCGCAAAACATGGTAAAGGAGCAACCGACACAGGTTCAACTGAAGGTCAGGTAGCATTATTCACTTACCGCATTGCACATTTAACCGGTCACTTGAAAAAAAACAAACATGATTTTTCAACCCAGTTATCATTGCAGAAACTAGTAGGTAAACGCCGCGGATTGCTGGCTTACTTATACAAAAAAGATATTGCGAGATACCGTGCTATCATCAAAGCGTTAGCGCTTAGAGATATCATCAAGTAACTTTCTAAATGTTTTCAAAAAAAGCCGTCTCAAATTAGGGGATGGCTTTTTTACTTTCTAAAGAAATAATTTACACACAATAAAAACCGGTACGCTCTAAAAGATGAAAAGCGTATCACAACGAAAACAAGATGAGTTTAAATGTAATTAAAAAGGTTATTGATCTGGGCGATGGACGCACCATTGAGATCGAAACCGGTAAACTGGCTAAACAGGCCGATGGATCTGTAGTAATTAAAATGGGTGATACCATGTTATTAGCTACTGTAGTATCATCACCTGATGCTAAAGAAGGCGTTGATTTTCTGCCGCTTTCTGTTGATTATCAAGAAAAATACGCGGCTACAGGCCGTATCCCGGGCGGATTTTTACGCCGTGAGGCGCGTTTGTCAGATTATGAGGTTTTGATCTCTCGTTTGGTTGACCGTGCTTTACGCCCGTTATTCCCTGAGGATTATCACGCTGATACACAAGTAATGATCAGCTTAATATCTGCTGATAAAGACATTATGCCAGATTGCCTTGCAGGTTTAGCGGCATCAGCAGCTTTGTCTGTTTCTGATATTCCTTTCAATGGCCCTATATCTGAGGTTCGCGTAGCTAAAGTTGATGGTAAATTAGTTATCAATCCAACTTTAAGCCAGTTAGCTAATGCTACTTTAGAGTTTATAGTTGCAGGTTCTGAGCATGACATCAACATGGTGGAAGGCGAATCAAAAGAGATCCAGGAAGAAGAATTGGTTGAAGCAATTAAATTTGCCCACACTGCTATAAAAATTCAATGTTTAGCTCAAAAAGAGTTAACTATTGAAACCGGCAAAACCGAAAAACGTGTTTATAGCCATGAGCACAGCAACGAGGAATTAAAGAAAGCAATTTACGCTGCAACTTATGATCAGGTTTACGCCATTGCAGGCGAAGCTTCTGGTAAAGACGAGCGTGGTGCTAAATTTAAAGCGGTACGCGACGAGTACATAAAAACTTTAGGTGAGATAGATGACGTTACTAAATTCCTGGCAAAAAAATATTACCATGATGTTGAGTATGACGCTATCCGTAACCTTGTTTTAGACGAAGGCAAACGTTTAGATGGCCGTACCACAACCCAGATCCGCCCAATATGGAGCGAAGTTGGTTATTTACCATCTGCTCACGGTTCGGCAGTGTTTACACGTGGCGAAACACAGTCATTAACCACTGTTACTTTAGGTGCTAAGGATGATGAGCAAATGATTGATGGCGCGTTCATCAATGGTTACCAAAAATTCTTATTGCACTACAACTTCCCTGGTTTCTCAACCGGCGAGGTTCGTCCAAACAGAGGTGCTGGTCGTCGCGAAATTGGTCATGGTAACCTGGCTATGCGTTCATTGAAACAAGTATTGCCGGCGGCTGATGAAAATCCTTACACTATCCGTATCGTTTCTGATATTTTAGAATCAAACGGTTCATCATCAATGGCTACGGTTTGTGCCGGTACATTGGCTTTGATGGATGCAGGTATTAAAATTACCAACCCGGTGTCAGGTATAGCGATGGGTTTGATCACTAACGAAATGGGTACTAAATATGCTATCCTTTCTGATATTTTAGGTGATGAAGACCACTTAGGTGATATGGACTTTAAAGTAACCGGTACCAAAAATGGTATTGTTGCTGTACAAATGGACCTTAAGATCAATGGCTTATCATACGAGGTTTTAACCAACGCGTTAAATCAGGCTAAAGATGGTCGTTTACATATCCTTGGCGAAATGGCTAAAACGCTTACTGCTGCGCGCGAGGACTACAAACCACACGCTCCACGTATCATCACGCTTAAAATTGACAAAGAGTTTATTGGTGCTGTAATAGGGCCCGGCGGTAAGATCATACAAGAAATGCAACGCGAAACAGGTGCTAACATCAACATTGAAGAGGTTGGTAACCAAGGTATTGTTCAGATCTTTGCTGATAACAAAGAATCAATTGATGCCGCAGTTAGCCGCATCAGAGCCATAGCTTCAAAACCTGAAATTGGCGAGATCTACGAAGGTAAAGTAAAATCAATTATGCCTTTTGGCGCATTTGTTGAAATTATGCCTGGTAAAGATGGTTTGCTGCACATATCAGAAATTGACCACAAACGTTTTGAAACCATGGATGGAATATTCCAGATAGGCGATGAAGTGCGTGTTAAATTACTGGATATTGACAAGCAAGGCAAATTCAAGCTTTCGCGTAAAGCTTTGTTGCCTAAACCGGATGCTCAATAATAATAATTTGTGATTTTATATTTCAGCAAAGGCCTTAGCAATAAGGCTTTTGCTGTTTAAACACATTTTTTAAAATAAGTAAAACAAAAACGTTCCTATTTGCATTACTATGCTTAAGAGTTAATTGTTTAAGCCAATATTGCATCCGATCCGAATTTTGAAATGACGTCTACTCCAATTGATCCGTTGGATTTTCTCAATAGTAACAGCAGTTCAGGTAAGCCCGCAGGACCGGAGGCTGATCTTTTGCAGGCTTTATTATACGAGATTATAAGGGTTAAGGAGCTAATAACTTATTACGAGTCTATTCCAAACGGAGGCGGTCAGCTCGGCGCATCCATACTAACGGAATTGGTGAACGAAGCCTATAATTCATTGGTTAGTTATGATATGACACTAATGAAAAAATACTACGAATTACTTCAGAATTGCGATTAGTCATTAATTTAGTGGTCACTAGTCATTAGTATTTTATGTCGGATCATTGGCGTGTATTTAATATATTTGCCGAGGTACTAATGACCAATGACCAATGACTAATGACCACTTGATATCCCCATCTATTCTTGCTGCCGATTTTGGTAATCTTCAACGCGATATTGAATTGATCAATAACAGTGAAGCGGATTGGATACATGTTGATGTAATGGATGGCGAGTTTGTTCCTAACATATCTTTTGGCTTCCCGGTTATTACCGCTGTAAAAAAACACGCGCAAAAGCCACTGGATGTACATTTAATGATAGTTGAGCCGGAGCGCTACCTTAAAGCTTTTAAAGATGCAGGTGCCAATGGGATTACTGTACATTATGAAGCCTGCCCGCATTTACACCGCACCGTTCAGGTTATAAAAGAGCTCAGCTGTAGGGCAGGAGTGGCCATTAATCCGCATACGCCGGTAAGTGTTTTAGAAGATATTGTTGCTGATCTGGATATGGTGTTAATTATGTCTGTAAACCCCGGCTTTGGCGGTCAGCATTTTATTGAAAACACCTACAAAAAAGTAAAACAGTTAAGAGCGCTGAGTGAAACAATTAATCCTGATCTTTTTATAGAAATTGATGGTGGGGTTGATAGCAACAATGCCCAAAAACTAATTGATGCCGGTGCAAACGTGCTTGTAGCAGGTAGTGCGGTCTTCTCTTCGGCCAATCCAGCGGGCGTTATTTCATCGTTAAAACACCCCAAAAAGTTACAATCTTTATAATGCTGCTTAATGAGCAAAATTGTAATATTGAAAAATTTTCAATAAAAACCTTTATTATTATAATTAGTATTTTTATTTAAATAAATGTAAATAATCTCTATATATTTTGTCAGATTATTTACCTTTGCCACACCAAAATACAAAGTTGTTAATGCTGTATTTTGTTGAGATACCAATTTCAAATCATATGAAACATAATTTTGGTGCCGGTCCCGGCATTTTACCACACGAAGTTTTAAAACAAGCTGCCGCGGCAGTAGTGGATTTTAACGGTATGGGTCTTTCTATTTTAGAAATATCTCACCGTTCCCCTGAGTTTGAGGCGGTTCTTGACGAAGCCGTTAAATTAGTTAAAGAATTATTGGGCGTTCCGGAAGGCTACTCGGTATTGTTTTTGCAAGGAGGCGCAAGCACACAATTTGCTATGGTGCCTTACAACTTGTTAGCTGATGGCGCTAAAGCAGCTTATGTGGAGTCGGGCGTGTGGGCTAATAAAGCTTTAAAAGAGGCTAAATACTTTGGCGAGGTAAATGTAATTGCAACTTCAAAAGAAAGCAACTTTACTTACATTCCTAAAGATTACGAAGTGCCTGCCGATGCTGCTTATTTGCACCTTACATCAAATAATACTATTTACGGTACGCAATTGCATAATTTCCCTGCATCACCAATACCGGTTGTGTGCGATATGTCATCAGATATTTTCAGCCGCGAAATAAACGTAGCTGATTTTGGTTTGATCTATGCCGGTGCTCAGAAAAATATGGGTCCGGCTGGTACCACCCTGGTGATTATTAAAGATGAGCTGGTAGGCAAAAGTGGCCGCAAAATACCTGCAATGTTGGATTACAAAATACAGATTGATAATGGCTCTATGTACAATACCCCTCCGGTATTTGCTATATATGTGTCTATGCTTACGCTTGCCTGGGTTAAATCAAAAGGTGGAGTTGCTGCTATTCAGAAAGAGAACGAAGCGAAATCTAAAGTTCTTTATGACGAAATTGAGCGTAACCCATTCTTTAAACCTGTTTGCGCGAAAGAGGATCGTTCAAACATGAATGTTTGCTTTGTGATGGAAAATGCGGAGTTAGAAAAACCATTCCTTAAACTTTGCGATGAGCATGGAATTATTGGTATAAAAGGTCACCGTAGTGTTGGTGGTTTCCGCGCATCAATATACAACGCGCTTTCTATCAACAGCGTTTATGCGCTGATTGATGTAATGCAGGAGTTTGCAGAGAAAAATAAATAGAGATTAGAGATTGGTGATTAGAGATTAGTTTCTGGTCGCCATTAAAACTAATCCCTGATCACTAATTAACTAATTACTGTCCCCAAATGATCAAAATATTAGCCAACGATGGAATTGATCCCATCGGTAAAAAAATGTTAGAAGATGCAGGTTTTGAAGTGGATACCAACAATATCCCGCAAGACGAATTACCTGTGAAATTGCAGAACTACGATGCCATTACCGTACGCAGCGCGACTAAAGTGCGTAAAGCCCTGATAGATGCATGCCCGAACCTTAAATTGATCGGTCGTGGTGGAGTAGGTGTTGATAATATTGATGTTGAGTACGCTAAAGAAAAAGGCGTTGGTGTTTACAATACGCCGGCTTCATCTTCTTTATCAGTTGCCGAGCTAGTGTTTAGCCACCTGTTTACCGGTGTTAGATTTTTGCAGGATAGTAACCGCAAGATGCCTGTTGAAGGCAACACCAAATTCAACGATCTAAAGAAAGCTTACGCTAAAGGCGTTGAGCTACGTGGCCGTACTTTAGGTATTGTTGGTTTTGGCCGTATTGGCAGAGAAGTAGCAAAAATTGCTATTGGCGTTGGTATGGATGTTATCGCTTACGATCTTTTCCCTTTTAACCCTGAAGTTGAGATAACCTTAGGCACTGGTGGTGCTAAAGTTAACGTAACAGTTAAAACTGCTACATTGGATGAGATCATCAAAACTGCGGATTTTATTACCCTGCACACACCATTTGTTGACAAAGCCCTTTTAGGCGCTGAAGAATTGGCTCAATTGAAAAAAGGAGTTGGTTTGGTTAACTGCTCACGCGGTGGTTTAATTGATGAGCTGGCTTTAGTTGATGCGTTAAACAGCGGTCAGGTATCATTTGCTGCACTGGATGTTTTTGATAACGAGCCTACGCCACGTCAGGAAATCATCTCTCATCCAAAGATCTCATTAACGCCGCACATTGGTGCAGCTACTAACGAAGCTCAGGAGCGTATTGGTGTTGAGTTGGCCAGCTTAATTATCGGCCATTTTACTAAGTAATTTTTACTTTAATATAATTGAAGGCTTTCCGGTTACTGGGAAGCCTTTTTTGTTACCAAAGTGTTTTCAACCCAGCCGTGGTATACTTATCAAATTTCCTGTCTTTGCTAATAAATATCAGGTTTTGCTGGATAGCCTGCCATATAAGCATTCTATCAAAAGGATCTTTATGGTCGGTTAAATTAAGATTGTAGTATCCTGCTGATTCTTCCGCGCTAAGCGAAAGTAATTGAAAACCCGATAGCAATGCCTGTTTAGTTAGTTCACTAGGATCTATACCTTCTAACTTTAATTTGCCTATTGAAAACTTTAGTGAGATCTCCCAAAATGTAATGGCGCTAACAAAAATAGAATTGTCGGGATTCTCCAGGGTTTTTCTAACGGTGGAGGATAGGCTGTTCTTATCTGTTAACGACCACAAGAACGCGTGTGTATCTAACAGATAATTCATAACTGTAAAAAATCGTCTTCGCTGATTTTGAAATCGTCGGCAAAAGTTACTTTAACTTTATCTTCTAAAAGTCCCAAGTTGCGCTTTGCCTTTTGTGGTATCTCTGATGCGAAATAACCAACAATTTCTTTCTTTCGCCCAAATGTTATAGCGATTTTCCCACCACGTTTTATCTCTTCAAGCACTTGCGAAAAATGCGACTTAAATTCTCCTACGGTCATTGTCTTCATAAATCAAATATAGACTATATAATATAACTTGTCAAGTTGTCAAGATAATAAGATAATTTGCATTTAACGCACTTTGCTTACCTTTAACCACCATGACCACTAAAAACGACAAAAAAACCATTCGTGCCTGGGCTATGTTTGATTGGGCCAACTCGGCCTATAATCTTGTTATTACTTCAACGGTATTCCCGGCCTACTACGTTGCAATAACAGAGAATCCCGCGAATGGTGATAGGGTAAATTTCTTTGGCCATAGCTTTGTTAATACTGCTTTATCTAATTATGCGTTGGCAGCAGCTTACCTGGTTATTGTGCTGCTGTTGCCCATCCTTACCTCAATTGCTGATTATCGCGGCAGCAAGAAAACCTTTATGCAGTTTTTTACATGGCTGGGTGCTATAGCCTGCTGTTGCCTGTATTTTTTCAAGCTGGATAATCTGGAGTTCGGCCTTATTTGTTTTGCTTTGGCGGCTATAGGCTATAGCGGTGGCTTTGTGTTTTATAATTCTTACTTGCCCGAGATAGCAACAGTTGATAACCAGGACTCAGTTAGCGCAAAGGGCTTCAGCTACGGCTACATCGGCAGTATGATCATCCAGATCATTTGCTTTGTGTTTGTGTTATCTCCGGAAACCTTTGGCATAACCGATAAAAGTTTCCCTGCCCGTCTCTCATTTTTACTGGTAGGTTTGTGGTGGATAGGCTTTGCGCAAATTCCCTTTAAAGTGTTACCTAACGGAACCGCAAAAGCCGTTAATAAGCAGGTTAGCATTTTGCGTGGTGGGTTTATTGAACTTGGTAAAGTATGGCAACAGGTAAAGCACATGCCATTGCTTAAACGCTATTTACCGGCATTCTTTTTCTACAGCATGGGTGTACAAACCATTATGCTGGCTGCAGCGGGCTTCGGGGCCAAGGTATTACACCTGCCAACTACCAGCCTGATAACTGTTATATTGATCATCCAGTTGGTGGCAATAGCGGGCGCTAACCTAATGTCCAAATTATCTGAAAAATATGGTAATGTATCAGTCCTTACAGGCGTAGTAATGATCTGGATATTGATATGCGTAGCGGCCTATTTTATCAGCAATGCCGTACAGTTTTACGTGCTGGCAGCCGTGGTGGGTTTGGTAATGGGGGGCATTCAATCTTTGTCCCGGTCAACTTATTCCAAGTATCTGCCGCAGGATGCTACAGATACCGCATCGTATTTTAGTTTTTATGATGTTACAGAAAAGCTGGCTATTGTGGGTGGTATGTTCAGCTTTGCCTTGATAGAAGACCTTACAGGCAGCATGCGCAATTCTATACTGGCCCTAGGCTGTTTCTTTATAATAGGATTGATATGGCTGTTTTCGCTCGGTCGGTTACAAAAGCAAAAATCGCTTGTATAAAAGCAATGTGGTGTTGCAGAAATATATACAACACTTTGCAACACTTGCAACGGTGTTTTTTGTAACTACATTACAGTCAGTATATTATAAAATATAGGTGTGTAAACATGCAACAGTTTGCAACACCAATATCTTCACATTTTATAATACTATCTTCGCTTTTTTTGAGATAAGTTCCTGTAATTGAATTGTTTATAT
>Ga0247817_10000578_pt1 | contig 19849 bp, 19 predicted proteins | sample UWRJL212509R1_FD_178010 | JGI IMG/M metagenome (GOLD analysis project Ga0247817, IMG submission 178010) | Plant litter microbial communities from Arlington Agricultural Research Station in Wisconsin, United States - UWRJ-L212-509R-1 | ecosystem: Environmental > Terrestrial > Plant litter >...
AGGGGTATATATAATGTCGTCAATAGCACCGGGGTGACTGACAATGTAGAGCTTGAAGCCTACCGGCGCAAAGATGTCCGTAAAGCACTGCTTATTGCGGGGTTAGCTTTGCTAGTTGGCGCGTTCCTGACGGGCATCTCGTTCCTTATTTGAGCGTATAATAAGAATATATAGGAGGAAGTATGTTTAAAGAGAGTCATGCGTTTAGTGGTTTTTCGGTAAATGATCAGACGGCAGCGAAAGAATTCTATAGCAGCGTGATTGGGCTGGAAGTCTCAGAAGACAACACGGGGCTGCATGTTCAGATCCCTGGCGGTAATCCCCTGTTTATATATGTCAAGCCAGACCACGCACCTGCAAGCTTTACGGTACTTAACTTCCCGGTTGAAGATATTGATGCTGCAGTTGATGCATTGGTTGCGCGCGGTGTCAGTATCGAACGCTATGAAGGCATGCATCAGGACGATAAAGGCATCACCCGTGGCAAGGTAGTGGGCCAAGGGCCAGATATAGCTTGGTTTAAAGATCCAGCCGGCAATATCCTCTCGGTGCTTGCGAACTAAGCCTATTACAACTAAAAAAATTGACCCGTTATCGGGCCAATTTTAGTTTCAAGCTTTTAAGCTTTTTCTTCAGAAGTCGCTTTCGAGCGGCTCCATGCCAGTTTTTGTGCTTCGCCATTATTATCCGTTCGTTTTATGCTTTATGCCATTATAGCATAATTCACCCTGTTAGTCACGAACAATTTGAGCGACTATTATTCTGAAATGTCGAACTTGATTGGGTACATGCCAAGCGTTACATTGTTCCCGGTAATTTGGCCCGATTCTGATAATCCGGTGTCATATGTTCCTTGCAGTTCAAAGAAGCCTGAGCGATCTTTGGCGCTTGAATTAAAGACTGAGTCTGAAGTGGTAAAGGTGCCGCTGCCTTTGCCGTCTAAGTTGCCGCCGCCCATTGGTTGAACCTTGCCGTCATCTTGAATGTAATAGAGTTGGTATGAAAGCGTGGCGTATGCGTCGTTATTGGTCTTACTGCCATCGTACTGGAAGGTGAAGGTTTGGCCATTGCCAAAGACGGCATTCTTTTCTGGGTACGAGGTGACGCTTGGGTCAGAGAAGAAGTCGTAGACGCCTTCTGGATCATTTAAGGTAGCCGTGGTTGTTTGTGAGGTCGTTGATGAGCTCGAAGGGCTGGGGTTTTTGGCAAGGTTGCCGATTAAGAGGGCGCCTCCCCCGATAACGACAACGGCTCCGGCGACGATAGCTGCGATGATTGCTGGTTTTGGCATGTAATTCTCCCTTATTCTATAGAAATAGTGTAGCACAGTGAGTTTCTATCAGAGGTGAATATTGAGTTATGTTGATAAATATGCTATAATAAACTTAATGTGATGTTTCGTGAAAACGACACTCCATTAACCACTACAGGTAGTTTCATCGACCATATCCCATGTGGATATAGGAAGCAGGTGCAGGCGCATGGATGACGACTTCGAAGCGGATGGCTGGCAGCCAACCCACAAGTCTGAGCCGGGCGAGCCATTGGTACGCCCGGCTGGTCCGCGCAACGACGAGGACGACGATCTCGAGCGCGACGAGGACGACATCGACGATGATGACGACGGTTTCGAACGCGAGACCTAAGAAGCCATCGCCGGCACGTTTTGCCTGGTGGCCCAGGGCGCATCTGCGCTTTGGGCCACCGCCTCCTCCTGCCTGTAGTGATTTGAGTAAAGCCAATCAGTGTGATTGTTTTTACTCAGATTAGAATGTAACAAACGAAAGAATTAATTCGATTGTGACCACAGCACCAACGACGTAGTTAATGGTGATAAATCGTCGCCAGCCCTTATTCGTGAGGGCTGAAGTTTTATCTGTCACATTCAAAAATGGTGCGACATTGCCGGCGTAAAGTAGCCCGGCTAAGCCAACGACTGTCCCTGCGAGACCGGTACTCATGACCAATACCGAAGCGGCGATATACATCGCAAAACTTACCCAAACCGTTACACGAGCCCCAAAAATAGTCGCAATTGATCGGAGCTTCCCCGCGCGGTCAGGAATGATATCTTGAACTGCTCCGAAGGCGTGGCTCGCCATCCCCCATAAGAAGAAGGCGATCGCGTAAGGCCAGACATATGCCGGGAAGCCAAAGATCGCCAGCGCAAAAACGAGCGGTCCAACAAAGTGAATACTACTAGTGATGGAATCAAGAATCGGCACTTCTTTAAAACGGAGGCCTTTAATGCTGTAGGCAACCACAAAGAATAGAACGCCGGAGAGTACGAGCAGTACTTGCCAAGCCACAAGCAGGCCTATCGCTATAACGAACGGAATTGTTGTTATAAGGCTGGCGGCAATGATTTTAGGGTGAAAGGCTTTGCTCTCCACCGCCCCTTCAATACTCCCCTTGCGAGGGTTTTTTATATCCGATTCATAATCGAAGACATCGTTAATGCCGTACATGAGGATGTTATACGGAATCAAGAAGAATAGCGTTCCGAGAATGAACAGCAGATCAACCTGACCACCGAGCACTAAGTATCCGGCGGCAAATGGATAGGCTGTATTCACCCAAGAGATGGGCCGCGATACATTAAAGATTTTTATCAGTGTCTTAAGCATTGCGGCGCTCCCCTATTTTATGCCATACCAGTGGCACGATCGCGACGGCAAATAATGCGTAGAAGAAGTCTTCAATTGGGGCACCGAATAGTCGTAAGCCAAGAATTCTTTCAGGGTTATATTCGACAATTCCTAGTCCGATAATAATCGGATCAAATACAGCCGTGAGGGCGATCACCACCACCAAGGTCAGCCACCACTTTTTAGATGGTGTGCTCAGTTTTTTTGGCAAGAAAAGTACAATAGCAAGCAGGAAGAAAAGATTGAGGATCAGGTAGGTCATGCTTTGCCTCGAGTCAAGAATCGATAGACTATCAATGTCACGTACGTTAGTAGAAACAAGAAGAACAGTTCTTCAATGGGAAATTCTGGTGCGAGACGAAATGGTAAGACGAGTGATGATGGGCCGCTAGAAAAGATGCCGAGCCGAATGCCGAGAATATCCCACACGATGAAGAGCCCGATGGCCACGGCCAGTGTTAGGCCCGTGCGCTTTGCGTCGTGGAAGAACGCCAATTTATAACGCCAATCGATCAGCCCTAAACAAAGGATGGCCGCGCAGAGTCCAATAAGATACCAGGGAATCATTGGGCAGCCCTTTCGATGTGAGAAATTTTGCCACCACGCTTGTCGCCAGTAATGCGTTTATACACCAGTTCGGCACCGATCAAGCACATCGGGAGGCCTACACCGGGAACGGTATTGCCGCCCACATAGTAGAGGTTGCTGAGTTTCTTGCTTTTGTTCGGCGTACGCCAAAAAGCACTTTGTTTCAGAAGATGCGACGCACCCAGCGCGCTCCCCTGCCAGGCATTAAACTCTGTTTTAAAATCACGCGGGCCAAAGACGTCTTGGCTGACGATGCGCTCGGCCAGATCGGGCTGGTTGATTGAGGTTGCGAGTTGGGTAATAAAGCGCGATGCAAGGGTCAGTTGCTGTTTAGCGGTGAGCGACAGCCCGGTGGGCAGTGGCACTAAGACGAAGAGGTTCTCGTGGCCTTTTGGCGCAACCTTCGGGTCGGTTGCCGATGGCATGCAGGCATAAAGCGATGCTGAGGCTGGGATTTGTTTATGATCATAAATATCTTTGAAGTTTTGCTTCCACTTATCAACCAAGAAAAGATTGTGGTGTTCGAGCTGTGGTAATTTCCCTTTTACGCCTAGGTAAATGAGCAGTGCTGAAATGCCTGATTCTTTTTTGCTCCAATACGCCGCTGGATACGATTGGGCCTGGGGTTTTAAAAGTTTTGTTTCGGTGAAATGCAGATCGGCGTTGGAAATGACGATATCAGCCGTAATGACCGAACTATCTTGCAAGGTAATGCTGGTGGCATGGCCACCTTGGGTATTGATGGTTTTAACGGGGCTGTTTAGGTGATATGCGACTCCTAACGACGTGCCGATCTTCTCAAGCAAAGTGATAATCGAATAAATCCCCCGCTTTGGATAAAAGACGCCTTCTTTAAAATCGAGGGCGCTCATGAGGCTATACATAGAAGGTGCGGTAAACGGTGACGAACCGAGGAAGACCATCGGGTATTCTAAGATTTGCTGTAAGGCCTTGGTTTTGACGAATGAGCGAACACGTTGGTGCACGGGCACGAGCAGTAACTTGAAGAGCTTGCCGCTTTGGCCAAGAATTTCCTTTTTTAATAAGTCGCGCGGATCGCTGAAGTTGGTATAGAGGAAATGTTTGAGAGCAAGTTGATAGATCTCGTTCCCCTCTTTGATATAGCGGCCCAGCGCTTCGCCGGCGCCGGCCTCTTCTTTTTCAAAAGTCTTTTTGTCAGTTGATTGGTTGCCGGTGATTGTCAGTGGCGTGCGCGATTCGTAGAAGACTTTGTAGGCAGGTGTTAGTTTTTGGAGCGCCAATTCTTTTTTAACCGAGAGCCCGAAGAGATCAAAGTGATGTTTGAAGACACCGGGCATTAAATACCATGAAGGGCCGGTGTCAAAAGTAAAACCGTTCTTTTCTTTTAAGCCTGCACGTCCGCCAAGCTGGCCATTTTTTTCGTAGACATGTACTTCATAGCCTGCCTTTTGCAGCATATTTGCGGTGGCGAGGCCGCCAATGCCGGCGCCGATGATGACGACTTTTGGCATTACTTCACGCCTTTAGTGAGCGTTTTAGCAAGGAGTGCTACTTTGCGCGCGTTATTGATCCGAATGCGCTTGGTCTTCAGTTTGTGGGCTGGTGTTTTTTGGATCTTTTCGAGGAGCTTTTGGTAGTATTCAATACTCAGCATGACGGCTTTCTGCGAAGAAGCTGGCAATTGTAAGGCGGCTTTGCGGGCGGCCATGAAATCTTTTTCAATGTCTTTGATGATGCGCGCTTTTGTTTTTTCATCGAATGTCTCGTATGAGCCAAACGGAAAATACCAGCGGCCAAGTTCGGCGGCGTCAGCTTTAATATCGCGCAGGAAATTTACTTTCTGGTAGGCGGCGCCTAGGTGGCGAGCGCCGCGTTCAAGCTTGATGTACTGCTCTTCATTATCAAGAAAGACCTTAAGGCACATCAGTCCAACGACTTCAGCTGAGCCATAAATGTAGGTTTCGTAGGCCGCTTGATCGTAGCTGCGGGGTGCTATATCCATTCGCATGCTTTTAAAGAATGCGGTCACTAGGTTATTGGTAATATGATAACGCTGCGCCGTTAAGCCATAGGCATGCACGATCGGGTTAGTGCTATAGCCACGTTTGGTGGCTGCTTTTACTTCCTTCTCGAGCGCATCGAGCAATTCGCGCCGATCATCACCGGCGTAGCTATCAACACACTCATCGGCCAGGCGCACCATGCCGTAGACCGCGTAGATATGTTCGCGCATCGCTTGTGGGAATAAGCGCATACTAAGGCTGAATGAGGTGGAATAGGCGCGAGTTAAGGCGCCACTCATGGCGTAGGATATATCGCGGTATTGTTCCATTACTTTTCTCTCTTGAGGCTTTGGGTGACGAGCTCGGCGAAGATGGTTTTATGCGAACTATCAATCTGGAGGGCTTCAAGCTTTTCGATACAAGCCGTTTCGTAGTTAGCAATATAGGCTTCAATAGCGGCCAGCGTACCTGATTCAATCAATAAATCACGGGCGGCTTGAACTTGTTCATTGCTGGCATCGGCTTTGCCAAAGACGGCTTCGAATTGTGTTTGTTGCTCGGGCGATGCGCGTTTATAAAATTCATCGATTAGCAATGTCTGCTTGCCTTCGCAAATATCACCGGTGGTACTTTTACCGGTCACGGCTTCATCGCCAAAGATGCCAATAATATCGTCACGGAGTTGGAAGGCAATGCCGACGGTATTGCCGAGGTCTCTCAGTAGTGCAATTTGCTCTTCCGGGGCATGAGCTAAGGTCGCGCCCATGACAAGTGGCCCAACAAACGAATAGCTGGCTGTTTTTTGGGCAGCAATCGTCAGTGGATCAATGTCGCGTCGAGGTCGGAAACTGGCTTCGGTATCGAGCAATTCCCCACCCGCCACATGGAAGATTGATTCGCTCAGCAGTCGTTGGGCAATAATAATTGTTTCGGCCGGAACCTTTGACTGGGTAATTTGATAGTAGGCTTCAGAAAGCACGAGGTCGCCTGCAAGAAGCGCGGCACTTTCGGCGAAATGACGGCGCTCGGTTGGCTCGGGAATTAGATGTTCGTAGTAATCGTAAAACTGCCCAGTTACGTTGCGAATACCATATCGAATCAAATCGCGGTCGATAATATCATCGTGGATGAGCATTGATTGATGGAGGAGCTCTTGAGCGGCAGCTGCGGGAATGATCGCCTCGCTGCTTTCATTGCTGAACGCTTGGTATGTGAGCAACGTCATGTACGGGCGCAAACGTTTGCCACCACCTTGATAGAGTGTAGAAATGGTTTGCCACGCCGCGGCGTAGTGCACGCTGATGCCGGTTGCTTGATCGGCGCGTTCTTTCAACAGCGCTTCGATGTACGTATCGATACGTATCTTGGCCGCGGCTGGCGAGAGGATTTTTTCTGCAATCAGGGGCGATGTTTTATTGATCATAACCAGTGGCTCGATATAAGTTAATGGATGCGTAATATTTCACTCATTGTACCAAGACGAGGGCTGTTTTTAAAGTGAGAGCGGTGGCACCTAAGATTTTTGGGAATTGAAGAGGCCCCTTGCGGGGCCTTCTCCAGACTTGTCACCTTGCGGTTCAAGAATGGGGTGTGGGGTCGGAAAGCCGAAGCTCCCCGACCCCACGTGACTCATTAGCTACCAGCACGCGCCAGTGTTGGTCTGTGCCTGATCGTTCTGAACGGTGAGGATCAAAAGTTCCGTCGTCGCGTTCGTGCTTAGATCGTTCTCGTAGCGCATGCACAGCATGATGTACCAGTATCCCGGTCGAGGTTCGGCGCGCCGATACTTCTCATCGACGGGATGCACCCACTCGCCATTTACCCAAACCTTCTTTGGTATGACGTCTGTTTCAACAATCTCACCGCACAGCAGACCGTTAGTGGTACTGAGCGCGATAGGATCGCCTACCTCAGACTCGAGAAAGGGCTGGAATACACCCAATGTTTGCCAGGTGTTAGGTGTGACGTGGCCGCCAATGATACCACTGGTCTGGGCGTTGGTGCCGTAGCACCCACCTCCCTTGACGGTGGTATCTTGCACGATTGTTGTGCTTGGTGGCCCGTTTGGGTCGAGCTCGTAGTCATTCGCCGCGTCCATCGTGTCGGTCCACTGGATGATGCGTTCGGTCTGATATGCCGGCAGAACCAGCGTGTCAGAGTCGAACCCAACCGATGGAGCCTTCAGGGCCGTTGCAAGGCCGCAGTCGATAACGATATCGGGCAACACCGGCGGTGTTGTGTCCGGTATGTCTACGTGCTCAACTGGGGTGTGCGTGGGCATGGGCATTGCAGCTGGTGGAGCCGGCTGGAATGCGGCCGGGGCGATGATGATCGCTGCTATGGTCAGGATTGCGATTGCCGAGGCCCAGACAATAGTCTTGGGCCTAAGGCGCTTTGCGTTATTCAATGGATCTCGATTCTCTGGAAATGGGACGTGGATACTGCAACTTCGAAGCTGCAGAAGATCTGTTACTAATGAGTCTTATTCTTAAGGTGCCACTGTGGCGCCTTACGAATAAGGTTCACGAGTAACTATATAATTATAGCACAAAACAGGTAAAAAGTAAATATGCCTCGCTGCCCTATTTACTCCAGGAATTGGAAAAGGGACCCCCCGGAAGGGGTCCCTTAACTCTAGGATTGCGCACGTGAGTGCTCGAAACCCGTAGAATTTATTCCACATAGCAGAGGCTCCCCGAAGGGTGTCTCATACTACTTGGATTGCCAGCTAGTTAGTGCTGGCTCCGAACCGTGCCCAGAGGCCCGGTCCGAACTTGATGGCGAGCAGTGCCAGGACGGCAGCGATGAGCCCGAAGAACAGGATCATCTCAACCGGTACCTGAGTCGTTGCCGACTGCTGCATGCCATCCGTCTCGTCGCCCGATGCGCCGAAGTTGGCGCCACCCGACGGCTTGTCCTTCGCGGGGCAGAGCCCCGTTCCGGTCAGCACGTGCGTGATGGTGCCGTCCTCGTTGATCGTGTACTTGTCGCTCTCCTCGAACGCCTTGCCCGCATGCGGGGTCAGCGTCTCCGTGACGGTACCGAGGCCCGTTGCCGGGTCGATCTCGCCAGTGATCTTGGTGTCGAAGTCGTCCGAGTGCCACAGCGTGGCATCGTCCGCGTCCTGCACACCAGGAACGCTCAGCACCGGCGGAACCGGCTTGTCGGCCGGAGCCGGGCAGCTGAGCGTCGAGAACGTCGGCCCCACCAGGATCGGCGGAGTCGTGTACGGGCACGGCGTGCCATCGAACGTCAGGATCGTGGTGATCGAGCCGTCCAGGTTGATGACGTACGAACCATCCGTGCTCTCCTCGAACTCCTCGCCGTCAAGCGGGGTGGTCTCGTAGCGCTGGATGCCGACACCGTTGGTCACCGTGTCCTCGGCGAGGTTGGTGACGCCGTGGTCACCGACCCAGACACCGGGGTGAGCCGGGTCCTGAACGCCAGGCACTACGACAGTGGGCTGCTGCGGCGAGCTTGTGGGCTCGGTCGGGCAGTACATGTACGGCAGTGCCGGCTTGACCTTGATCAGCTCGACCTCCTCCTCACCGAACGGCGTAGTGCCGCACAGGAAGGTGATGTCCGAGACAACCGAAGTCGCGTTCGTTGTCGTTCCCTGCCCGGCACCATACGAGATGATGTTGGCGTTGGGGTAGAGCAGTTCGAACGCATCCAGGGTGATCGGGGCACTCAGCGAGCCAGGCCCGGTCGAGATGCGGCTTGACGACCACAGGCCATCCTCGAGGTTCGAGAACGTGCCGGTGGCGTTGTACGCATACCCGTTGGGCTCAGGCGACCAGTTCAGGGTCATGTAGCCTCCCGTTCCGGTGCTCAGGATCTCCATCTTGTACGCGGCGTCGTAGCCATCGGACGAGACGATCGTGTAGCCGAGTCCGTTGATGCCCGCAAGCGGGACAGCGACGGGCGTGTGCAGCAGCGTTCCCTTCGAGAACGCAGCTCCCTCAGCAACCATGGCCGGGCCGGTCTCGTCGGGGTTCGGTGCGAACGCTGACTTGTCCGGTGCGACACGGGTGCACGGCTGGTCTACGGGCGGCGGGGTGCAGTCACCGGTGAAGGTGACCTTGCCCTCAGGGTCGCCCGAAGGGCCACCCTTGAAGTCGTACTGGACGACTACCGACGCCGTAGTGGCGCTGTTGGGGATGTTGGACTGAGTGAACGTCGCCACTCCTCCTGCCGGGAAGGGCGGGAGGTGGTGGTTGGCGCTGTGCTCGATCCACTCGTTCAGCCAGAGCTGAGCGTCCACGCCGTTGAGCAGCGTGCCTGCGGGCAGGTGCGTGATCGCCTTCAGGTCCACCTCAGAGAGGCTGCCAGAGTCGGTGATCGTGACCGTCCACAGAACCGAGCGGGTGCCATCGGCGACGCACGAGGCGACGCCGGTGATAACCACCTTCGGGACAGGCTGCGTCGGGGTGGTCCCCTTGCAGACGATCCAGTGGCTGACCGCGGCCTGCTGCCCCCCGTTGTTCAGGGGGGCGTAGTAAGCCGTGCCGGCCGACGGGTGCGGGTAGACCTTGTTGCCAGGGCCGTCTCCGTAGTCGACGCTGCCGCCCTTGACGATGAGCACCTCCCAGTGGTCACCGGGCCAGCTCTGGTTGAAGGTGTTGAGAATGACGCCGTTGCCGTCGCCAGTCAGAACACCGTGATCAGAGTTGCCGGTGTGGGTGTAGCACGAGGCCTGGTGGCTGGTGTACAACGCTTCCCAGTAGGCAGGGTTGTTCGTGTTGTCGTTGACGACGACCGCCTGCGACGACGACTGGCGCTGAAGCGGAGCGACGATGTCGGACTCGGGGGTCTCTTCCGTCTCGGGAAGGGCCTCCTCGTTCGTCTCCTCGGTCTCCTCGACAGGCGCGGTGCCATCGACAGGCGCGGTGCTCGACGTCGGGTCGGTAATCGGTTCATCCGCCGGAGCGGCGGATGCAGACATGGCCGTCAGGCCACCTCCGATCACACAGATGACAGCGATAGCTGCCATCTTAGTGAAGAGCCTCTTGCGAGGCCCTTTTGACGAGTGGGTTCCCATTGGGATCCCCTTTCTGTTTGGGTATTCTTGCGAATACATCGATGGAGCCGAATGCTCCTTTGCGCGATATAGCTATATCGGCGTCTTATGAGCCGAATTGTCAAAGTGGCGCCGAAGCACCAACTAAGACAGTCGGCCCTGACGCATAGGCAACATTATAGCACAAAAGTATCAAATTGTAAATATGCTTAAGGGTGATGTGGTAAGAGTTAAGAAAAAGCTCATGGTTACCCTATTTCCCTATTATTTTCAGTCCTAAAACTCTTGACGCTCATGCTAATGGCGGGTGTATACTAAGTACAGTCATATGGGTACTTCTGCGAGGATTTTCACCTATAGGCTTATAGAGCCACCAACGATGTTATGCACACTGGGATCTAGACCTAAGCGCCCCTGATAATCGATACAATCTAACGTGATATTGAGTAAAAAGAATATGAATCGAAGCGGTTTCATTTCCTCTCTCAATCACTCCTCCCTCAAAGCCGCTGCTGACCAGAAATCTTGTTGTCAGCTATTTTGCGTTACCACACAATAAAACTTACTCTTGGAGAATATAACTATGAACCGTATCACAATCAACGAAGAAGTCGCCGTAACTAGCATGGGATTTAAGAAGAACCTTTCTGCTTACCCTCGCCGCATGGAATACAAAGGCGGCATTTACGACTTCATCGACGCTGGCCTCCGCTGCCTCGTACGCTCAGGTGAACAGCTCGCTGAGATCATTACGCTTTCAGACGGCAACTCACTCTACCGCCTTCGTAGCGACAATCACGGTGGCAACTGGACACTTCTGAGCATCATTTCATGATCAGAAGTGCTCACACCAATTAAATACTCGGCTATAACGGCCGAGTATTTTTTATTCTGCTTGAACGGTGATAACGCGCCGGCCAATAAACTTATGGACTTCTACGACGAAGATGAGGGCAAAGAAGGCAATAAGGCTGGTGGTGAAAAGATCACCGAGGGCGATTGGATGGATATGGAGGACGCTTTGTAATGGCCCAAAGAAAGCCACCAGCTGTAATGCAACCGAGGCTGCAAAGCCGATGTAGAACGAGCCATTCCAGACCCGCAAGCGGCTAAAGACGGATTCGAACGTGCTACGGGCGTTGAAGGCGTTGGCCCACTGCATGACGACCAAGGCGGCAAAGGCCACGGTTTGGCCATAGGCAGCGCCGTAGAGGCTGTTGAAGTAGGCATACGTGCCAAGTGCCAAGATCCCCATCGTCAGGGCAACCAGGACGATACGGCTGATGATGTACTTGCTGAGGATGGGTGCACTCGGAGAGATCGGGTTCTGTTTCATGACGTTCTTTTCGCCTGGTTCGAGCCCGAGCGGAATGACCATCGAGGTGTCGGTGACGAGGTTTACCCAGAGGATTTGCACTGGTGCTAGAGGCATAGGGAGGCCAACAACGAGTGCTCCGATCATGACGATCACTTCGCCGGTGTTAGTCGAAAGCAGGTAAAACAGCATACGGCGGATGTTGGCGAAGACGATTCTCCCCTCTTTCATAGCGCGGACGATGCTGGCGAAGTTGTCATTTAAGAGAATCATACCACTCGCATCTTTAGCGATCTGTGAGCCGCTGCCCATGGCGACACCAACATGGGCATTGCTCAGGGCCGGAACGTCATTGACACCATCGCCCGTCATGGCCGTAACTTCCTTCAATTTTAATATCTGCAGAATGCGGAACTTATTTTCAGGGGTCACGCGCGAAAAGACGCGAGCGTCGAGGATGTGCTTTTTGAGCTGGCTATCGGTGAGCTCATTCATCTGGCGACTATCGAATACTTGATCGCGTGATTCAATGAGTCCGAGTTGCATGCCGATCTGATAAGCAGTCTCAAAGTGGTCACCGGTAATCATACGAACTGAGACGCCGGCACTTTGGGCAGCGTGGATGGCTTTTCGAGCCGCTGGGCGCAAAGTATCGGCCACGGCCATAAAACCAACAAACTCGAGACGAAAGCCAGCTTTGAGCTCGGCTAAGCCGCTGAGAGGTTTATCTAACTTGACTGAGGCCAAGGCGATTACCCGGTAGCCTTGGGTGGTCATCGCTTGTAGGGCGGCTTCGGCCTCTTTCTTCTCAGTACTTGAAAGGTGGCTGCGTGCCATGACTTGCTCGGGCGCACCTTTAATCACCAGATCGTAACGGCCCTTGTGATGCCATACGTTACCGCTCATTGAAAAGGCTTGATCGAAGGGTAGCTTAGTAACAGCTTCACCCTTAAGTTCGACGGCTTCTTCGGCATTCGTAAATTCAATCATGGCGACATCAAGTGGATCGCGGGTGCGCTCCCCGTGATGGTTAATCGTGCGATGCGCCACGGTTGGCAGGTGGTGTTTACTACCGGCTGGTTGCCAGACTTCTTGGACAGAAAGTTTGTTTTCGGTTAATGTGCCGGTCTTATCCGTTGCAATGGTGGTGATAACCCCAACCGTTTCAATAGCGCGCATGCTGCGTACCAGGGCCTTTTTGGCAGCCATACGGCGCATCCCGAGCACCAAAATAACAGAGATAGCGACCGGCAAACTCTCAGGGACGGCCGAAACAGAGAGCGCTAAGACAAAGCGCAGTGCCTCGGTGAGCTCAATCCCGCGGGCGATCGCTAAAATAAATGCCACAATCGCCAAAGCTCCCACGACGATAATAATCCGCGAAAGTAAGGTGTCGATCTTCTTTTGGACCGGGCTGCGGCTGGCATCGGGTGATTTCTTTGTAAGGGCGGCAATGCGGCCAAATTCAGTTTTATTCCCGGTAAAGACCACGACGCCTGTTGCTTGGCCGGCAATAATAAACGAGCCCTGAAAGAGCATATTGGTTTGCTCGTAGACTTCTTTACGCTCACCCAAGGTGTCGATTGATTTACTCACAGGTACAGATTCGCCGGTCAGGACGGCTTCATCTACCCGCACGGCATCGGCAGTCGTCAAACGAACATCAGCCGGCACCTTATCCCCTTCACTCAGTTTAATAATGTCACCAGGCACCAATCGTGAGGCATCAATCACCATCGTTTCACCGTGGCGAATCACTTCTACCTGTTGCGCGGAATGTTTTTGTAATGAACGCAAGATACGCTCTGTCGAGAACTTTTGTACATAGAAGATCAGTGCACTCACCGCCATAATTACCAAAATAATTACCGCATCAAAGACGGCGTGGTGGATGAAGCTAATACCGGCGGCAATAAAGAGTACTAGCATAAAGATATTAGCAAACGGCTCGATCAGCGTACGCCACAAAGGCTCGCCCTTAATTCGAATAGCGTTGGGGCCATAAGTTTCGAGGCGTTGGCTGGCTTCATGGCCCGAAATCCCCTCGGGTTGCGTGCGCAGTTCCCGGTAGGTTTCTTCAATCGAGCGATGGTAAAAAAGCATTAGCACTATTGTATCAAAAATAGCCTCCAGAGGGGAGGCTATTGAAGGGTTAGTGAAGATTACGCGATGCGCACAAGCTCAAGTTGCTTGCTATGTAGCCCATTGCTCCATTCGACAATGTCCTTTACTGTTTTTCCGACAAGATTCTGCCCCAGTGGGCTAATGACCGAAATGCGGCCATCGCTTGGGTTGGCTTCAATGGTATCCACAAGGGTGTAGCGGAAGAGCCGGCCTTGTTGATCAATGAGATCAACGACTGAGCCCATGGCGACCTTCATGCGGGCGCGTTTTGAAGGGAGAAGCTGGGCTTCGCTGAGCATCTTTTTCTTTTCGCTTAGCTCCATCTCGACATTTTCAAGTCTGGCTAATTGTTCAATACGCTCTAGGCGGTCATCGTGACTAGTGGTTTTGCCTAATTCATGCAATCCGCGAATGACCGCTTGGCGATCATGTTCAAGCTGCGCGACTGCTTTTTTCATTTCTTTCATCCCCTTCTTGCTTAGCAAGATGGTTTTAGTGTCTGTGGTGTGGTTGATGGTGGTGTTCATAATGTTCACTCCCTCTTTTTCTGTGCAAAGGCACTTTGTTGTTTATGTAGCTTTTTGTCTGCTACTAATTTGTAGTATGCCCTGGTTTGCTGATAGAAGTCTTAAATATAAGCGGTTTGTTGTTGTAATTTTGCCGACTCTTGATTTAACGAGATATACGTAAGATTGGTAGGGAGACAGTAAAAGTCACTTTGCCATTTTTCGTAAAGACGTGAATGTCGCCCGCGTGGATTTCGACGATCTTTTTGGCGAGCGCGAGCCCTAACCCCAACCCATTCTCGCTACTTTTAGTCCGTGATTGGTCACCGCGGTAAAAACGTTCGAATACATGGTCGATATCTTTTTGAGAGATCGTACCAACATTGGTGATTTCAAAGCCGATTCGCCCCATGCGTTCATAGATACGAATAGCGATCTTTGATTTTTCTGGGCTATATTTGAGCGCATTTTCAATAAGAATACGCATGAGTTCGGCAAATGCGGCTTTATCGCCCGTAGCTTGGGCTTTTTTACGGGCGTTCACGGTAAACCGTTTTTTCATTGCAGTGTAGGGCTTAAGTACTTCCTCAAGGGTCGCCTGCATATCAACCGGGCTATTTTCCAGCCGATCGTAATCGAGCCGCGACATACTGAGTAGCATTTCTGAAAGGGCAATGAGTTTGTTTACTTCTTCCAGGTTACTTTCAAGTAATTCGCGCGCTTCTGCGGGGTCAATCTTGGCGTCGCGCAGACTGACTTCAATCTCGGCCTTCATGGCGGCAAGTGGTGTGCGTAGCTCATGGCTGGCATCACTCGTAAACCGGCTTTGGGCTTCGTGAGCTTGTTCAATTGGCTTTAAGGTACGGCGCGCTAAGAAATAACTCCCGAGTCCACCACCTACTAAGATAATAATATTGATGTAAATGAGTGAGAGGATCATTTGTGCTGCGGCTTGCTCGGCTTGAAGTTCGCGAAAATCATCATCGCCACTGGCGAAGGGTGTGGATATACTTTGGGTTTGGAGCAAATTGTTTTGCAAGTTTTCGAGGCGGATACTGACCTCATGGAAATTAATCAGGTAGATCGAAAAACTAAAAATGACGCTGATAGTCATCAAAATACCCAAATACCAAGCAGTCAGCTTGAGAGTGGCGGAGTGGAACATCTGCATAGGTTAGCCTTCGAGTTTGTAGCCAAAGCCACGTACGGTGTGAATCAACGGAGTTTTGAAACCGGCATCGACTTTATTGCGCAGATATTTAATGTAGACTTCAACAGTATTAGGTAAGATGTCGGCATCATAGTCCCAGACATGGCTAATGATAATCTCTTTGCTGAGTGGGCGGCCTTGATTTCGAAGTAGATATTCAAGGAGCGCAAATTCTTTGCTGGTGAGTTGGATGTGCTTACCGGCCCGCTCGACGCTATACGTCACCGTATTTAAAGTTAAATCACCAGCACTTAAGATAGTCGCTTGTTGTTCGGTGGGGCGCCGTAGTAAGGCACGAACGCGCGCCAGTAATTCTTCAAGCGCGAATGGCTTCACCAAATAATCATCAGCACCAGCGTCAAGGCCAGCGGTTCGTTCAGCCACACTGCCGAGGGCGCTCAGGAAAAGCACTGGGGTATGCACCTTTGCATCGCGCATCGCTTTCACAATCCCCATTCCATCGTATTCGCCCGGGAGCATGCGATCAATAATTGCGATGTCGTAAGGCTCAGTGGTGGCCATAGCGTGGCCTTCGTCGCCGTCGTAAGCAACGTCTACCGCGTAAGTTTCTTGCTCGAGCACCTTTTTAAGTGCACGAGCAATCTTGTGTTCGTCTTCAACGATTAAAACTCTCATACACTTAGTATACCGCGAGTTTGCTGAGAAATGTCTGAATATTTTTGCGAGTACTTAGGCGGTAACTTGTGTGTAGCGATCGCTCCAAAGTTGCATATCTTTGAGAATAGGAATAAGCTCTGAGCCCTTTTGGGTCAGGCGGTATTCGCAGCGCGCCTGAGAAGTGGTGGCGTTTTTGCTAATAATCCCCTCTTCCTCTAAGTAGTCGAGGCGAGCAGACAGCGTGCGCGGGTTAATACCTTCAACGAGATCTTGCATTTGGCAAAAACGAACAACTTCTTCGTTTACGAAAAAGCGCAAAAGCTGCGGTGTCCATTTGTCGCCGAGGATCTTGGTTGCTGCCTTAACGCAGCCGATTGTCTCTGTTGCCATAATATTAATACTATACATTATCTAGCTAAATGCGTCAAAGTGAAGCTACAACGTTTTGAGGAATGTTTTGAGGCCAACGGTATCACGGAGTTTGGCGTAAGATTCGAGATCTTGCTCGTGAGAAAGTTCGGCACGGGTTAATCCGCTATAGCCGGTGGGTTCGAAGATTTGATCCCAGCCATAGCCGCCTTCTCCGCGGGGATGGCTTGAGATAGTACCATCAAGACGACCTTCGAAGTAGCGAACTGTCGTACCATCAAAATAGCCGTAGGTCACGGATGCAAAGGCCGAGCGGTCGTTGAATCCGTCGAGCATGCGGCACATCATTTCAAGTCCATCGTCTGCTTCAACAAAGAATTTTACAAAAGGCCCGGGCAACCCATCAAGCGAATTAAAGCTGAGCCAGGTGTCCTCGACGAGAACGGGCTTGCCTATGAGTGCGAACGCCTGGCGCACCTTATGCTCGATAACTTCATGCGCGTTGGCCGCTTGGATTTCTTCAAGCTCAAGTTTTTGATGTTCGAGCTGGAGATCAAGAGTCTGAGACAAATAGTCTGCCTTATTTTGGTTGCCGGTAATAAAGATAGGAAGCATAGCTAAAGTATATCAGGCTATTTGATTAACCCGTCGTCATTATCTTTGCGGATGTGGTCCATGCTGTATTCCCACGCGGCGTCAGTTTTTTTGTGAGGATTAAAAATATGGAGAGGATCAAATAACTCTTTTACTTGTTTGAATAGCCCAAAGACTTCTTGGCCAAAGACTGCTGGGAGCCATGGGCCACGTACCATGCCGTCGTTGTGCTCGCCGGCCATGGTGCCGCCGTACTTTAAGACAATGGGAATGAGTTCACGCATGACTGGTTCAAGCTTGGCTTGGTCTTTCTCGCTTGCGATGTCCATGAGTGGGATGACGTGGAAGTTACCATCACCGAAGTGCCCCTGAATGGTGGCTGGCAGTTTGTATTTACGAATAACCCGGCGAAGTTCGGGGACGAATTGTGGGAGATATTTCGGCTGAACCGTCATGTCGTCTATAAATGGCGAGGCATAGCGGCCGTGAACTTGATTGCGAAGCAGCGCCAAGGCGGCGCGGCGAATTTGCCAGAATGGTGCGTCTGATTGTTCATCGCCTTCAATGTCCATACGAACATTAAAGCGTTTTAAATCGTCGTGCAGTTTGGCGATCTTTTTATAGACCTCAGCTTTGGTGGCGCCTTCGAACTCGACCATTAAGAGCATATTCGGTAGGTGGCCTTTAAATTTGGCAACCGAACTCAGCAGTGAAGCCTGCTGGCGGAGCCATTCTTTATTACCAAGTTTTTTGCGGAAGGTTGAAAAATATTTAATACCAAGATTAAACGTAATATTATCAATGCCTTCAAATGTTGAAGGATTATGCTTCATAACCGCCGGGATGATAGCACCTAAATGTTTGAGTGATGGCAAGTAAACGAGCAACAGGCCTTCGTGGGCGGCTTTTGGTACGGCCTCGATCACGATATCTGTAATAATACCGAGGGTACCTTGGCTGCCCGTAAATAAATGCGTCATATCAAAGACGCCAGTGCCACGATCCCAGACACTCCATAAGTTGTAGCCCATTGAATTCTTATTTACGTGTGGGCGCGCATTTTTAATAAGATCGTAATTATTTTCAATCAGTTCGTAGACTTGGCGATAGAGCTTGGCCTCAAATGTTTTTTGCTTGATCTTAATATCGAGCTGTTTTTTCGTGAGTGGCTTTACGGAATATTCATTGCCATCGGCTAACACGACTTTGAGTTCACGAACAGAGCGTTCGGTATTGCCATAACGTAGAGACTGTTCCCCGCCCGAGTTATTACCGACCATGCCGCCAATGGTACAAATTGCGCGGCTAGCCGGGACGCAGCCCAGCATTAATTGTTTGGCTTCAAGAAAAGGGTCGATATCGCGCATAAAGACACCCGGCTGCACGTGGAGAAGATTCCCTTGCAACCCTTCAATCTTTGAAAAGTGCTGGGTCATATCGAGGAGCAATGAGCTGCCAATGGCCGCCCCAGACATGTCCGTACCAGCGCTGCGTGGGGTGATAGAAAGTGTTGGGTGCGTCTGTTTATGTTCACTGACAAAGCTGACTAGATTTTGAATATCTTTGCTGTCTTTTGGTGCTAAGATAGCGTCCGGAACAAGCTCATATATACTGGCGTCGTGACTATATTCAAGACGCCGATCGTTGTCGGTCCACACTTCACCCTTAAAGATTGCCCGTAGGCTGCCCACCAGTGATTCCATACTCTTCACACTATAGCAAAAGGATAAGCGCCTTGTCGAGGTTCAGCTCTCTATAAGCATGATATAATAACAAGCATGAAGAATAGCATTGATATCGACACACGAACATTTGTACGATTTTGGTTAGTGGTCATTGGACTGGGCTTAGCTATCTTTGCTCTCTACACTGGGCGCACCGCACTTATTATCTTAGGGGTTTCACTTTTCTTGGCACTCGCCTTGAACGCACCTGTTTCGCGTATTTCGCGTCGTTTGCCGGGTAAAAGCCGGGTTGCGGCAACCGCAATTGCCTATGTAGCTGTGATTTTGTTCCTGGGCGCAATTATCACCTTGGTCATTCCGCCGATTGTTCAGCAAACTGCTAAGTTTGCGCAAAACGCACCAGCATTTGTCGAGAATGCGACCGAATCATGGCACGGCCTCAACGGCGTGATTGAGCAGTATAACCTGAAGCCACAACTTGATAGCGCACTCAACTCTATTAAAGATAGCGCTGGCGGCTGGGCAAGCAACGTAGGCCAAAGCGCGATTAACGGCATTGGGTCTGTCTTTGCCTTTATTACGGCGATGATCTTGGTATTGGTACTTACCTTCTTGATGCTGATTGAAGGCCCAACCTGGATGCAACGAATTTGGAAGCTCTATAACAACAAGGGCCGCATGGAAATTCACAAGCGTATCGCGAGCCGTGTCTACGGAGTCTTTACCGGCTATGTTACTGGCCAACTGACTGTTTCGGCGATTGGTGCTACTTTCGCTGGTTTGACCGTGTTTGTACTCAGCTTGTTCTTCCCGGCATTGCCATCAAGCCTCGCCTTCCCGACAGCTGCCATCACTTTTACGCTGTCATTAATCCCGATGTTCGGGGCAATGATTGGCGGGGTGATTATTACGGCTCTCTTGGCTTTGAATAACATCCCAGCGGCGATCATCTATGCGGTATACTTTATCGTCTACCAACAGATTGAAAACAACTTCATTTCACCAAATATTCAGGCGCGTAAGATTGAGCTTTCGGCCCTCGCTATTTTGGCAGCGGTGACGATCGGTCTCTATATGTTCGGTATTGTTGGTGGTATTATCGCCATCCCAATTGCTGGCTCAATCCGTATCTTCATTGATGAATATTTGCTTCACAAGAATAAGCTTCGGGCAGCTGAAGTAAAAGA
>Ga0247817_10000579_pt1 | contig 19831 bp, 15 predicted proteins | sample UWRJL212509R1_FD_178010 | JGI IMG/M metagenome (GOLD analysis project Ga0247817, IMG submission 178010) | Plant litter microbial communities from Arlington Agricultural Research Station in Wisconsin, United States - UWRJ-L212-509R-1 | ecosystem: Environmental > Terrestrial > Plant litter >...
CATTTTAGATACCGCCATGCGCAACCCCGATACTAACTCGCCGGCTAACGACCAGGAGTTTGTGCTGTACCACACCGAAGGTATTGAAGCTATGGGCTTTGTTAACCATTTAAAACTGCCGCATTACGTAACCTTCCAGTCGGGGCTTAAAAATGTGCGTGCTGCAATTGAGCGTGCTAATGAGCAGAGCAAACCAACAACAACCTTACAAACCGTATAACCATGGTTGAGAATATAAAATACGCCAATAGATACAACTTCGCGTTTATTGACGAAGCTACCAAGAAAGAGATAAGGCGAAAGCTGTTAAAAGCGGTTGCTATACCCGGCTATCAGGTTCCGTATTCATCGCCGGAGATGCCTATAGCACGCGGCTGGGGTACAGGCGGCCTGCACGTAACCTTAGCTATTATTGGCAAGGCCGATGTTTTTAAAATAATTGATCAGGGCAGCGATGCCAGCGTTAATGCCTGCAACCTGCGCGAGTTTGTAAACCAAATGACAGGCTGCGAAACCACTTTTGATACACACAAGGCTACGCTGATACAAACCCGCCACCGCATAACAGAGGAAGAACTTACAGAGAACCAGGTTTTTGTTTACCAGGTGCCACAGCCGGAGCCACTACGCAGCGTTGAGCGTTACGAAAACAAAACCCGTCAAATGCACGGCGAAGCCGATTACGCCAAAATGTGGGTATCGCTATATGAATCTTTTGTGCGCGATGGTGATATTATGCTGGGTGCCGGTTACCCTGTAAAAGTTAATAAGCGCTACGTTATGGCGCCATCGCCTATACCAAAATGGGATGTGCCTAATTTAAATCACTCAAAAGCCTTACACCTGTTTGGTGCCGGCCGCGAGAAAAGACTGTACGCTGTACCGCCTTATACTACTGTAGAGCCATTGGAGTTTGAAGATGTAAAATTCCACACCGAAAACTTTGCAGGTACTGAGTGCTACCGCACGGGCTACAAAAAAGCCTTTTTAGATGAGCTTTATTTTGATGACGGATCAAAACATTTTATTATAAACGACAGCAATTTTTTGGATAAGCTGGCCGAAAAACAGCAGCCCAAACAGCACGCTAATAAATATATAGACCAACTGGAAGCATGAGCCGCACCGCAGATAACTGGTTGCTTAAAGTAACTAACCTCACCAAAATTTATGGTGAGCCTAATGAAAATACGCTGGCATTAACCGGCCCCGAGTATAACTCTAACATCTGCCCCGAAACAGATAGTATAGTGGCATGTGCCGATATCAGCTTTGATCTTTACCCCGGCGAGGTTTTGGGTATTGTAGGCGAAAGCGGATCTGGAAAAAGTACTGTTGTTAAGCTGTTGTATTTCGATATGGAAAAAACCTTCGGCGCTGCATGGTTAAAGCCTTATGCCGATGGTTTGATTGATATGCTGGGCGAATCCAACCAAAAGAAAAGATTCATCCGCAATAACCTGATGGGTATGGTTTACCAAAACCCGCGCGATGGCTTGAACTTCAACTTTACATCAGGCGGTAACATTGCCGAAAAACTGATAATGGCCGGTAGCTATAATGTTGGTCAGATTCGCGACCGTGCTTCACATTTACTTACCAAAACAGAAGTACCTGTATTGCGGATGGATGATCGCCCGGCGGTATTCAGCGGCGGTATGCAACAACGCGTGCAGATCTCAAAAGCAATTGCCAATAATCCGCCGCTGTTATTTTTAGACGAAGTTACAACTGGTCTGGATGTATCTGTGCAAGCCAAAGTTTTGGATCTGATACGTGAGCTCCAGCAAGATCTGGGTATAGCTATGATAGTAGTATCTCATGATCTTTCGGTTATCCGCATGCTTACCGACAGAACCATTGTAATGAAGAATGGCCGCATAGTTGAAAGCGGTTTGACTGATCAGATACTCCAAGATCCGCAGCACGAGTATTCTCAATTGCTGGTTAGCTCGCTGCTTTAAAAATTAATAACACATAGTATAATGAACATACTGGAAGTAAATAATTTAAGTAAGGTTTTTGAACTTCATATCCTTAACGATAAAAAGTTAGAAGCCCTTAAAAATATAAACTTCGCCATGAAAGAGGGCGAGATAATTGGTCTTACAGGTAAGTCGGGCTCGGGTAAATCAAGTTTGATGAAATGTATTTACCGTACTTATCTGGCAACTTCTGGCCAGATCATTTACAATTCAGCCGCCGGTCCATTAGATCTGGTTACCGCCGATGATCACCGTGTAATTGAATTGCGCAAAAGCGAGATCACCTACTGCTCACAGTTTTTAAGTGTTATCCCGCGTGTATCTGCAGTTGATGTAGTTTGCGAAACGCTGTTCCGCATCGGTAGAGACAAAGAAGAATCACGCTATAAGGCTAAAGAAATGCTGCAAAGCCTTGGCCTGCCTGAGAGTTTATGGGAGGGTTTCCCGGTAACGTTTAGCGGCGGCGAGCAGCAGCGCATTAACGTAGCACGTGCCATAATTGCGCAACCCAGGTTTTTACTGATAGATGAGCCAACAGCATCATTAGATCCTAAAACCAAGGATGTAGTGATAGATATGATATTGGGCCTTAAAAAGAGCGGCACATCGGTATTATGCATATCGCATGATGAGTATACGCTGGAAAAATTAACCGACCGCCGCATTGATCTGAAATTTGGCGAGATCGTGTCAGAAGAACTAACTGTAAACTAATAAGACAATTTTAGATGAATACCTTTACCATTTATAACGCCACCATTATTACCCCTGATGAGGTTATAGAAAACGCTTCATTAAGGGTAGAAAACGGATTAATTCTCGCGATTGATCGCGAGAACGCATTATTGGATAGTGTTAACTATTCTATAAACGCCAAAGGCAGCATAGTAATGCCGGGCATTATTGATATACATACCGACGCGCTGGATGCCGAGATCATTCCTCGCCCGGGAGCAGATATTCCGGTTTCTATTGCCTTCCGCGAGTTGGAGCGTAAAATGAGCGGATGCGGCTTTACAACTGTTTATCACTCCTTGCACCTGGGTTATGAAATGGCCGAGCATTTCTCGCGCAGCAAATACACCCGCAGCCAGGTTTTTGAGCAGGTTTACCGCTCGTCATTAGGCCATACACTTTTAGATAATAAAATTCACTTACGCTTTGAGTTATCAGGCATTGCAGCTTACGAGGCTTGTTTTGATCTGATAAGCAAAGGATACGTTGATTTGTTATCGGTAATGGATCACACACCGGGCCAAGGTCAGTTTGACAAGCAAACATTTATGCGTTTAGCTCAAAAAGAAGGCAAAACCGAAGAGCAGGCATTGGAAGAGTTTCGTGAAAGAACATCCCGCCCAAAAATTGAAGGCGAGAAATTGAAAGCTTTAATAGATCATGCTATCGCCCATAACATCCCGGTAGCATCGCATGATGATGATACCATTGAAAAGGTTGATGAAATGTACGCCCTGGGCATCAGGATTTGCGAGTTTCCTATCACCATGGAAACTGCAGAACATGCTACCAAATTGGGTATGCACGTTATTGGCGGCGCATCAAACATATTACGCGGCGGGTCACTATCAGGCAACGTAAGCATGACGGAGGCTGTAGTAAACGGTTTTGTAGATACGCTTTGTTCAGACTATTATCCGCCTGCAATTTTACACTCTGTATTTAAATTGCATCAGGAACAAGGGCTTGCTTTGCATGATGCTGTTAATCTGGCTACCCTGCATCCGGCAAAAGCCGCAAAAATTGACCACGAGACCGGAAGCATCGAGATTGGCAAACACGCCGACCTGCTTATTATAAATGATGTAAACGGAATACCTATGGTAACGCACACTATAGTTAAAGGCAATATCGTATCACAGGCGGCATTTAAAATGCCTGCCGAAAAATTGGAAACCATATAGTTAAAGCATGTACGCCCGTAAACTACATAGTTTGGCAAATAAACTCAGCGTGAGGGACCTGACTTTTTATAATTACAACGAAAGGCAGCTGCGCGAAGTATCGGCTGCAAATGTTATGGATAGTGCCATGAAAGTTCAGCCTGCGGGTAACTTTCATTTTGATGGCGAAAGCTGGACGCCAAACGAATACAAGGGCTTTGCCATCGTATCAATGCTGAATAGCAACCCCGGCAATGAAGAGGTTACCGCGGTTTTAACCGATGTGCAAAAGGAGTTGGATGAAAATTTACGCCCTATTAATTCTTTTTATATGCTGCCGCCTGATAGCTTTCATCAAACGGTTGCCAACACCCTATCTGCTGATAGGTTTAAAGAGAATATTTTAAATACGGGTTTAGAAAAGCATTACCCGGCTATGGTTAATAACGCATTTAACAATGTAGCCACTATAAAACAAAATACCCCTATCAGAATGCGATTGATTGGCCTGAGTGTTTTTGGCACCGCCATAGGCGTATTGGGGACGTTTGAAAACGATGCTGACTACAGCCGCATAGTTGATTTCAGATCAAGCTTTTATGAAGATCAGCAGTTAACCAGTGTTGATGTTAAAATGACGCGCCCCTTTATAGGTCATATCACACTGGCCTATGCCGAACAAAAATTAAACAAAAACCAGCGCGAGCACCTGGCTAATACCATCAATGAAATTAACACGCAGGTGTTTTCAAAACGACGCTACTTCCTGATATCTAACACTGGGTTAAGGCGCTATGAGCATCTGGCCGAGTTCAAAAACGCGCCGGAGTATCCCGTATACCAGTTTACCTATTAAACAACATCATGCAATACATAGATAATTATCCGCCGGTTACAGAATACGTTCCTCATCCTGTACTGAGCGAAGAACCGTACATACATCCTACCTGTAAAATAAAAGACAGCACAATTGGCGGCTGGACCGCGTTAGGGCAAAACTCATCGCTGGTTGAATCTTCTTTTGGCGATTACAGTTATACCGACGGCAACGTGCAAATTATTTACGCCGAAGTAGGTAAGTATTGCTCTATAGCCAACAGCGTACGCATAAATCCGGGTAATCATCCGCAATGGCGCGTTACCCAGCACCACATGACCTATCGCCGTAAAAATTACGCGTTAGGAACCGAAGACGACGTTGATTTTTTTCAATGGAGACGCAATGACAAATGCACCATTGGGCATGATGTATGGATTGGGCATAGCGCTATTATTATGGCAGGTGTAAGTATTGGCACCGGCGCCATAATTGGCTCTGGCGCGGTGGTTACCAAAGATGTTGGACCGTATGAAATTGCAGTTGGTGTACCCGCCAAAGTAATTAAAAAACGGTTTGACGACGCCACCATTGCCAAGTTATTGGACAGCGAATGGTGGAACTGGGACCGTGAAACTTTAGAAAAGAATTTTGATGACTTGCTTGACTTGAATACCTTTTTGAATAAACATATTCCAATAAAAGCGTAATGAAAAGCGACCCTGAAGCACTTATAAGTATATCCCGGCGCAGAAAGTAACGAAGCATGAAAATTGGTATAATCAGCGATATTCACGAAGATATAGTTGCTTTAAAAAGCGCGTTCCGTGTTTTAGAACAAAATGGTTGCACAGAGGTAGCATGCCTGGGCGATATAGTAGGCTATAAGGTAACCACCTACAATTACCTTGATACCCGCAGTGCCCACGAATGTATTGCAATGATAAAAGCAAACTGCAATGCCGTTGTCGCCGGTAATAATGATCTGTATCAAATACAAAAAAACGCAGCTTATTATCCCGGTGGTTTTGAATTTCCGGATAACTGGTATGACCTGGATTTTCTGCAACGCCGGGAACTGGGTAAAGACAAGGTTTTTTTATATGAAGATGTACAATTACCCGCGTTGATGACAAAAGCTGATAGGAGCTATCTCGAATCATTACCTGAGTACACCGTTTGCACATTTGATGGTATAAATATATTTTTCTCACACTTCGCCTACCCGGATATGACGGGTATGAAAGCCTGTTTCCCCAAGATGGCCGAAGATTATGCCGAGCATCTGCAATTCATCCAAAAGAACAATTGCAGGATAGGTTTTTCTGGACATATGCACTTTGAGGGTGTAAGTATTTGTGATGTTAACAACATAGAAAGAAACCCATTTGGAGCGTATAAATTAGAGGATAAATTACAATGGTTATATGGTCCTTGCACCGCTCGCTGCCAATTCGTTAATGGAGTTCTTATTCTCGATACCCAGCTCTTAGAGGTACAATCTATAGCAATTTAACATTGCCTACTTAAAAGTCAGCCCGTTTTCATATTAGCAACATATCCTAACAATTGTTAGGATAATTTTATATGGCTTAATTTGGCCTTTTGCCATTGTCATAATATTTATTCTAATGCTTTTCTAATTTGTTTGGTTTGATAATCGCTTTTTTTCTCGGATTAGCCCATTTTACCATAATATCATCATCTGCTAACAATTGCTAAATAATACGCGTGGTTTGTTACAATAATATAAATCAGAGTTGTTAAATAGTAACAATTCTCTTAACAGTGCCCGGGTAGTTTTGCAGCAAAAAAACGCACATGAAACAAAACTTACTCACAATTTCACGATGGCTGTTAACCATTGCCTTTGTGATGACATGCGGCAACTTGTTTGCCCAAAACAGTACCATCAGAGGGGTGGTAATTGATGAATATAACCAGCCCGTTCCTGGTGTAAGCATAAGCATTCAAGGTACAACAACCGGTGCTGTAACCGGTAGCGAAGGACGCTTTACCTTAGCCGCTAACAAAGGCCAGGTATTAACAGTAAAATTTATTGGCTTTGCAACGCAGGACGTAACAGTTACCGACGAGGCAAACTATTCTATTCAACTTAAATCTGATACCAAATCATTATCAGAGGTTGTTGTTACCGCTTACGGTATAAAAAAAGAAGTTAAAAAACTAGGTTATTCTGTACAGGAAGTAAAAGGCGCTGACCTTATTAAAGCCCGCGACCCTAATCCTATCAACTCGCTTGCAGGTAAAGTGGCAGGTTTAACAGTAGGCGCTAATGCCGAGATGTTAGGCAGGCCAGAACTTGTTTTGCGTGGTAGCAAAGACTTATTGTTTGTGGTTGACGGTGCTCCGATCAACTCTGACACCTGGAACATCAGCCCTGATGATATTGAGTCTTACTCAATTTTGAAAGGCCCTAACGCGGCTGCCCTTTACGGTTCAAGAGGTATTAACGGTGCTATTGTTATTACCACCAAAAAAGGAACCAATGATAAAAAAGGCTTTGAAGTTAACTTTAACAGCAGTACTTTATTTGAGCGTGGTTTGATCGCTGCACCTCAGCCACAGACTGAATATGGCCGTGGTAACGCATACCACTATGAATATCAGGCTAAAGACAACTCTAACGTTTATCTACCTGCCGGCGATGTTTTGTATGACAATGCTAACCGTCTTGGTGAGTACGGCCCACGTTTCCAAGGCCAGTTATTACGTCAGTATGATAGCCCTTACGATCCGCTTACGGGTAAAAGAACGCCAACTCCATGGGTGGCACGTGGTAAAGATAACTGGGACAATTTTGTTGAGACAGGTCTTATAACCACCAACAACTTAGCCGTTGCTGCATCTGGCACTAATTATACATTGCGCACCTCGTATACGCACATGTATCAAAAAGGTGTTATGCCTAACACCAAATTGAATTCAGACAATTTTAATATTGGGGCTAGCTATAACATTACTCCAAAGTTAACCATTGACGGTAACTTAAACTTTAACAAACAATATACTCCTAACATTCCAGACGTTAGCTATGGTCCTAACAGCTACATCTATATGTTTAAGGTATATGGTTCTGCTGATTATGATGTAAGAGACCTGAAAGATATATACAAAGGCCCACAAGGTGTTCAGGACTTGGTTCAATACGCACAGGAATATGGCCGTTTGAATAACCCTTACTTTATGGCAGAAAAATGGTTACGTGGCCATGATAAAACCGATGTTTACGGTTATTTAAAACTTAACTACAAGGTAACCAAAGATCTTAATATAGCTTTACGCTCACAGATCACTACCTGGAATCAGAGCAGAAACGAAAAAGTTCCATCATCAGCTAACTTAAATGCTTATACTTCATGGTATAAATTTGGCTGGTATGGTGATTACAGACAAGATGACCGTCGTTTGTTTGAGAACAACACAGACATCGCCATTACTTATAACAAAAACGTTGGCAAAGTATCTATCTCAGCTTTAGCCGGTGGTAATGCCCGTTCATTCACTTACAATTCTTTCTACGGTACAACAAGAGCTTTAGCTTTACCAAACGTTTATGTATTGTCTAACTCAGTACAAACTCCACTATCGTATACATGGGATTCAAAAATGCAGGTGTATAGCGGTTATTACTCGCTTGACTTTGGATTTGATAAATACCTGAACGTTAACACTACAGGTCGTGTAGATAACCTATCTACTTTCCCAGCAGGTAAAAACACTTTCTTCTATCCATCAGTTTCAGTAGCATCTGCTATATCAGATTATGTTGAGTTGCCTAAAGCTATCAGCTTCTTAAAAGTAAGAGCATCAATGGCCGAAGTAAAAGGTGGTTTAACGCAATCAAACATTGGTACAGCTTATCAGCAGGTAACAGGTATCAGCACTTCTACCTTGTTAAACTACGGTACAGAGCTATACAGTTCATATGATGGTCCAAGCTATGCTAACCAAAATACCGCAGCATACGCTACTTACTATAATAACCTGCCATCTGTTGCTTACTCAAACACACTGGCAGATCCTAACCTTAAAGCTTACAGTCGTCTATCATACGAAGGTGGTGTAGATGTAAAATTCTTTGATAACCGTTTAGGTTTAGATGCGACTTATTTTGACACAGAAAACGGTCCGCAGATCTATCCGTTGATCACTGCACCATCAACTACTTTTAGCGCGCGTAACGCAAACGCTATTAAAACCAGACGCTCAGGTTTTGAGATAGCGCTGAATGGATCGCCTATCAGAAACCCTAACGGTTTTTCATGGGATATCAATATGAACTACTCTACTTATAAAGAAACCATCAGCGATATTGGTGTTGCCGGTTTAACAGAACTTCCGTTGGGTAACCATAACTATAAAGTTGGCGACAGGTTAGATGAAGTATTTGGTACCAAATTTCAGAGAGACAAAAGCGGCAACGTAGTTTATGATGCAACGGGTAACCTTTTAAAAGCTACAGGTAGCAACAGCCAGATCTACGGATCATTAGGTCACTTAAATCCTGATTTCTCATTCGGTATCAATAACAAATTCTCTTACAAGAGCGTTAGCTTCAGCTTCCAGTTTGACGGCCGTATAGGTGGTAAAATTTATGATTACAACTACTACGCTGCAAGACAAGGTGGTACAGATCTGTCAACTGTTGAAGGCGTTATCGGCGCTGCACGTTTAGCAGAATGGAACTCAACCGCCGTTGGTACTAAAGCTCCAACACCAGCTTTAATTGGTAACGAATTAGGACAAGGTGTTAAAATAGCAAGCGGCACACCACAATACAACAATGGTGTTATATCTAACCTTGATCAGCTTACTTTTGCTCCTAATACTACACCTATCACTGTTCAGAGCTATTTGAATGGTACCGTTAAATCAATTGACGAATCTTTCATGATCAGCAGATCATACGCTAAGCTGCGCGAGGTTACAATTGGCTTTGCTTTGCCGAAAAAATTCCTTCAAAAATCAGGTATCAAAGCTGCATCAATATCTCTGGTTGGAAGAAACCTGTTATATTTTGCTGAAAGAAAAGATTTTGATATGGATCAATACGCATCAGGTTACAACTCTGCAGACAGAACAACTGGTGGTGCACCATCAAACGGCGCTTTACAAAGCTCAACATTCCGCAGATTCGGATTTAACATCAACCTGACTTTCTAAGTGTTCCATTACATTAAAAAAGAAGAAAATGAAAAATATTACAATTAAAGCCTTAGCAGCCAGCCTATTATTAGTGCTGTCTGTGTCAAGCTGCCAGAAAGGCAATCTTGCGGCAAACCCTAACGCGGGTAATGCTAACGCAATTGTTCCGGTATCATTAATAGTTAACCACTTAACAGCAACCTTAATAAGAAATGACGAATTGCCTTTTGGCGATGGTTATAAGGCTGATCAGTTCCAGGTATCAAACTATGCTAAATACTGGGGTACTAACGAGGACACATGGTCTTACACTGCCCATAGCTATGAGATTTTAAAATATGCGGTGCAATTAGAAGTACAGGCGCAGTCTCAGGTTGGCGCTAACAGCAAATACCTGGCAATGGCTAAATTTTTCCGTGCTTACTCTGCTATCTGGTTATCACAAAGGGTAGGCGATATCCCAATGAGCCAGGCTGGTAATACCCAATACAGTACCCCTATTTTCGACTCGCAAAAAGATGTTTACAAAAACTCTTTAAAATTGCTGGAAGATGCTAACACCATTTTGAACACTGCCTTGGGTACAACCCAAAGCGCGATATTTGACACCGGCGATATCTTTGGCCTTACCAATTTGCAATGGCAAAAACTGATCAACACCTACCGTTTACGAACATTGATCAACCTGAGCAAAAGAGCTAATGACACGCCTGATCTGAATGTTAAAGCACAATTTGCTGCAATAATAAATAACGTTGCCACAAACCCAATTATGACCGGTAACAGCGATAACATGGTTTACAAGTTTGTTGCTTCTAATCAGTACCCTCCGTTTCAACAAGGTAACAACGCTTATAACGAGTTTATGAACGTTGGTAAAACTGTATTGGATATTACTACTGCTACTAAAGATCCACGTACATTCCTGATGGCAACTCCGGTTAATACAGCTGCTAACATCGGCTCGTTTACCAATTATATTGGTGCTGATCCGGGTACTGCATTGGCAACATTGCAAAACACTCCGGGTAACTACTCACGCTTTAACGGAGCCCGTTATTTTGGTAACAACCTTGGAACAACTGCAGAACCGTTTATTTTTGTAGGATATCCTGAAATGTGCTTTGGCGTAGCCGAAGCAATTAACAAAGGTTGGATTTCAGGTTTGACCGCAAATGATGCAAAATCATGGTATGACAAAGGTGTAGCAGCTTCATTTGCTAACTTTGGTCTTAACGTTGCCGCTAACTCTACTGTAACAATATCTGACTTAGGTGGCAAAGCCCTAGGTACGGTTACTACTGATAACGCAACGTTTTTAGCCAACATTGCTTACAATACTACTGATGCTACTGCTGCTAACGCACAAATACAACAGCAAAAATACGTTGCTTTCTTTATGAACTCTGGCTGGGAATCATTCATGAACCACCGCAGAACAGGTTTGCCAACCTTTAGCGAAGGTGGCGTAGGTATAGGTACTATCGGCGGTAAAATTCCTAAACGCTGGTTATATCCTTTAGACGAGATCAACGCTAATAACGCTAATTACAAAGCTTCTATTGCCACTCAATACGGTGGTGCAGACGTTGTAACCGCTGATACCTGGTTAACTAAATAATACTATAATTCTAAACCCTTACAAACAGGGCGCTTATTAAGCGCCCTGTTTTTTAATTAATAAGGATATGAAAAAATATATCATACTTGCACTACTGGCGATAAGTACCATGAGTGTTTTTGCGCAGGTAGCCGATAGCACCAAGCGCAAAGTTTACTTGCAAGGCGCCGCAAATTTCAGGGATGTTGGCGGCTACAAAACAACTGATGGCCGCCAGGTTAAATGGGGTAAAATATACCGCAGTGCCGACCTAAGCAAGTTAACTGATGCCGACCTTGTACAGTTAAAAAGCAGAAAGATTGCCTACGATGTTGACCTGCGCGGAAAACAGGAAGCACAAGATGCGCCTGACAAATTAAACCCCGGAATGGATTACATTTTATGCCCTGCAGGCAGCGACAGTGTAAGCACTATTGTTCGTGATTTGGCTGCCGGTAAAAGCGGCGATTCTATTATGACAGCTTTTTACGGTAGCACACGTTATTTTGCCGATAGATACAAACCATTTTTTGGTAAACTACTTGAACTGCCGGAAGATAAAAGCCTTGTTTTTCATTGCACGGCTGGTAAAGATCGTACCGGTATAGGCTCTGCTCTGTTTCTTTATACATTAGGCGTTCCGTATAACACGATTGTTGAGGACTATCTGGCTAGTAATTACTACCGCCAGTCCGAATCGGCAAAATCAAACATTGCCATGATAGCAACATTGCATTTGAATGAGAAACAGGCTAAAAGCGTTACCGGTGTAGAAAAAAAATACCTGGATGCTACTTTTGACGCGATAAAGAAACAATACGGTTCGGTTGATAATTTTCTTAAAAATCAGATCGGGCTAACAGATAAAGATATTGCGGCTCTGAAAGCTAAATATTTACAATAATTATAATTTATTTTTGAGCGAAGCGGGTTGTTTTAACCCGTCTTCGCTCATTTTCTATCAGAGCAATGTCTAAAGCATATACCATTCGAGATGCACGCGAAAGCGATGTAGAACAATTAAGCGTATTAATAACGCAGTTGGGCTATCCATGTACCACTGATGAGGTTTTAACAAGGTTTAAAAGCGTAAGTGGGAATGCCGATTACCGTACTTTGGTAATAGCCGACGGCGAAGACCCTATAGCCATGGCCGGTTTGATTAAAGGTTTTTGGTACGAAAAAAATGGCACCTATGTGCGCATACTGGCCTTTGTAGTTGATGAGGACTATCGCGGCGAGGGAATAGGTAAAATGCTGATCAAGGCTATTGAAGACTGGGCGCTAAGTTTGCGCGTAAACGCCATAATACTAAGCAGCGGTAATAAGGATGAACGCATAGGCGCGCACCGTTTTTACCAAAGCCTTGGTTATGAGATAAAATCATCAGGGTTTATAAAGCAGCTATAGCAAAAGGCGCTATAACCCAGGCTGTCGCTTATACAACCCTTCCCATAAAAGGATCTGTATATCCCGCTTTACCGGTTTCTACCTTGCCGGCATACCGCCTTTCAAAATCTTTATGACCGTTAACACGAATGCTAAAGTCGTACCAGTTATGGCTTTTGCTCAGATCTAAAATTAATGCTGATTTGCTGTGCGGCGCCAGTTCCTTTTTACGGTCAGCGCTTTTATAGGCATTGTCTGTCAATGTTACTGTACATGGCTCGCTGTTTGCATTGGTTAAAACCACTATAACATTGCCGGTAAGCGTGTTTTTATGCAGTTTGTTACGTTCGTATTCAAATGTTGTTTCAAGCTGGGGGTCAGCAGCATCGCCTTTAAATTCTCTGTAAAAGCCATTTGCACCGTATAGTTTCAGCAAATAATGTTTAGTGTCAAAATCGTTTAACAGCCAACTGTCGTTGATAGTATCGCCGGCTTTAACGGTGTAGCACCAGTTGCGCATTAGTTCAAAGTCGCTTCCGTTTAGGCTTTTGTGCTTGCCAGGTGCGTAGACTATGAATGATGCTCCCGCGCTGTTGTCGCCAAATGCATCTTTACCGGAGGCAAAATTGATTTGGAATGCTGATCTATCAGCTGTTAACTTTCCGTCAGCATACAGTTGGTAAGGTAACGCGCACGATGGGCGTGTGCCTTTTTCTTGCTGAGGTAGCAAAGACAAACTGCCCGGTTTATTAGTCTTTATTTGCTTTATATCGTCGGCCGAAAACTTTCTAAAATTGTTTGGAACTCCTTTAAATTGGGCTTTATGAATATCTGTTATAAGCGCGGTTTTATTCAGGAATTTAGGTAACGGAAGACGCTCCGCATTATAGGTTCTGAAAGCTGAAGTAAGATCACCACAAACAGTTCTGCGCCAGTCGGAAATATTTGGCTCGCTTACTTTTTTGCCGGTTTTATGCGACAGAAATTTTTCCAGAAATTGCAGCGTTGATGTGTGATCGCAAACTTCAGAATTAACAAAACCTCCTTTGCTCCACGGCGACGCGATTACCATGGGTACCCTGAAACCTAAACCTATGGAACTTTCGCGCTCATACTTTTCAGGGAAACCCTTTCTGTCCAGTTCCTGCTCAAGGGTTACGAATTCAACCCGGGTATCAATACCTGCTGATACCTTGCCAGTGCCATCTTTGTGCGAATGTGGCGCTACAAACGGCGGAACGTGGTCAAAATATCCGTCGTTCTCATCATAAGTTAAAATGAAAATTGTTTTTTTCCATACCTCCGGGTTTTGCGTCAGTATGTCCAGCACTTCAGAAACATACCATGCACCATACCATGGCGCCGACGGGTGGTCTGAAAAGTTCTCGGGCGATGACAGCCACGATACGGTTGGCAGCTTTCCTGATTTTACATCCTCTCTAAACTGATGCAACACATCGCCTTTGGGCACTTTTAACTTGCGTTGTATGCCGTTGTCGTTATAAGTTATTTCTTCTAACGTGTGATAATCCGGGTCGTTACGGTTTACTACGAAGGCTTTCAGGTGCAAAGCTTTTTCACGGTCAGTTAACTTATCAAAAGGCTTTTGCTCAATGATGGCCAGTTTTTTTGTGATCTTACTTAACTCATCTTCCCTTTGACGCAGCAGATCAGCCTGTGCCGGGCTGTTCTGTTTTTTCAGATCCTCAATAACCACCTGTAAAGCCTTATGTTTATTTTTCAGGCTATCTATATGTTTTTGATGTAGTTGAACATTGTATTGCGAAAAAAACTCAAGAGGGTTATCCTGGTAGTTGGACAACCATGCATCTTCCTCTCCCTGAAAACCAACATCAATGGCTACTTCGTTTTGATAATGTTTCCAGGATATGTTATGATCTTCCAGCCTTTCCGGAAAAGTTGGCCAATTAAGCGTTCCGTAATCCATATCCTCATTCCAAACATGGGCTCTTGAGTTTTCATTCTGTTCAGCACGTACAGTGCCGCTCCAAAAGTAAAGTCTGTTGGGATTGGTGCCGGCTAACGACGAACAGAAATGCTGATCACAAATAGTAAAAGCATCAGCCAGCGCGTAGTAAAAAGGGATATCCCCACGGTTATGATAGCCCATGGTTAGCGGGATGTCTTTATAATCGTCAGAATGTTTTTCATCTATCCACTTGTCATGTTTGCCATCATTACGCGCGTTTACCTGGTTGTTCCAGGAGTGCGGTAATGAATGCATCCATGTTGATTTAGTGTTTTTTATATCCATGTGAAAAGGACCAAAGGTATTACCCTCTTTATCGCTCTGCAGCCATACCGGGTTGCCATTAGGCAAATCAATTGCCCGGGGATCATTATAACCACGCACACCCTGCAACGTACCGAAAGTATGATCGAATGAGCGGTTCTCCTGCATTAGAATAACTACGTGCTCGGCATCCAGATAAGTACTGCCTTCGGCGGCATTAATAGCAAATGCTTTTGCAATTGATGAAGGCAGGCTACCTGCCACGCCAACACCGCCCGAAAGCAGTGCCGCTTTTTTTAAAAATTCTCTTCTGCTATCCATTATTTGGCGTCGGCATATAAATTCATGGGGATGCTGTTGTCTGTCGTCACTTCTTCAGACAGTTTATTTTTAGTAGCGTGCGCGCTTTGCATAAAGTAAATTAATGATAACAAACAACTTGCCCCGGCAATAATGGATACGGCTATTGTTCCCCAGTTAAAAAACTCCAGCCAACTGATTGAGCCACCGCCTAGTTCTTTCATTATCAACACACAAACGCTTCCTAAATAGCCAATAGCATCGGCAACGTAAACTGCAAAACCAATATTGCTTTTGTATTTAAATACGGCTATCATCCGCTCAAAAAATACAGCGTTATAGGGTACATAACCCATATAAAGGCCAAGGCCGGCCATCGTCATCCAGGTAATAGGGCTTATCATTTTAAGGTTATACATTACTGTGCCGCCACCCACCAGCACGCAACCTAGTATTATCATTAAATGGATAAGACCAAATGCCGTGATGTTTCTTTTAACCAAGATAAGCAGGCTTAGCATAATTAAGACAGCAAAGGCTATAATACCGTCTATTCGCGTGTAAATTGATGGTGTTTTAATGCCCATACCCGCCCAGATCTCTACCTCAAAATTGTCGCGCACATCGCGCATAACGGTAAGCATAATGTAGGATATAACCGTTAACAATATACCGGGGAAGAACCGTACAAGAAATTTTTTGCGATCTTCTGCTGTCATCGGCAGGCGCTCCGTACGTAATCTTTTATCTTCTTCGTTAGGCGGGGGCAGCAGTTCTAAACAAAACACAAAACAGAGTAAGGGTATCACAAAAATTGCCCCTGTTAAAAAGGGCATGTAATACTCGCTTACGTTGAAAGAGCTGATAAGCGTGCGGCCTACTGTTTTAACAAAACCGGATGCAAATATCAGCGTGATAGACATTACAGCGCCCATAAACTCTGTAGATTTTCTACCTTCCAGGTAACCAAATATCAAACCCCATATCATGCCCAGCGGTAAGCCGTTCATAAACAGAAAAAGGATGTTCCATGGGGCAGGAGTAATGGCAAATAAAAACAGCGCCAGCCACGCGAAGCCTATAAATAACAAAATGCTTCTACCGCGACTGCCTTGCGTTACTTCTGATATAAAGCGGATGCCATAAAACTTGCTTAATGTATAGCCTATTATCTGCGCTATAACTAACCAAACCTTATAGTCTACGTGCAAATATTCGCTGCCGGTAAATGTCCCCGCCGTAAAAGCCTTGCGAAATGAATACATACAGGTATATGCACCAAAGGCAGACAATGCTGCCATTAAAGATATCAGCGCATATGGCCAGCCGGCCACTTTAGCTTTAATTTTTGTGTTAAACGCCATTATCAAAGCCCTTTTAAAAAAGGCCAGACAATGTTAGCGCTCAGGCTTAAACAGGCAAGCAATTATGGGTTAAGGATAAATTAAGAATTGATTAACAAAGCGTTGTAATATGAATTTACCGTTTATTAAATGCATGTGATGTTAGCATTAACGTAACATTACAAATGGCTGCAAATATTTGACAAACATTTCCTAACTGTTAGCTAACATGCTTTGAATAAGGGGCTAATTGCGCAGCCCTACTTTAGCCAAAAAAAACAAACCATGAAAATTATATCAGCATTTGCATTATTTGCATTACTGGATACTACCAGCCTGCATGCTCAGGACATTAAGCTCCCGGCGCGCCAGCCCGAGGTTTTAAAAAGAAAATTTCAATTAGATTATTGGGGTAAACTGGAGCTATCAGGCATTGTAAGAAGCAAATCAAATAAAAATGTTTTTTGGGTACAGAATGATTCCGGCGATCAACCACGTGTTTTTGCTATAGATAGCTTAGGTCATTTCTATCAGTCTGACAGATACAAAAACTCTGAGGGTATTACTATTTCGGGCGCAACGAACGTTGACTGGGAAGATATCACTATGGATAACAAAGGCAACTTAGTTGTTGCAGATATGGGCAACAACACAAACGACCGTAAAGATTTGGTGTTATATGTTATTCCTGAGCCATCACCAATAGCAAGCAACACCACTTTTTTAAAGAAACTGTTTTTTAAATATCCTGATCAAAAAGTGTTTGACAAAACCGACTTTAATTATGATTGTGAGGCTGTGTTTTTTGCTGATGGTAAATTTCACTTCCTTTCAAAAGATCGTATGGATACCAACACCCGCCTTTACCGCATGGATCAGGAGAAAACCGACGAGGTAAATACCTTAACTTTATTGGATAAATTTAACATTGGCGGAAAAGTAACGGCAGCAGATGCATCTGCAGACGGAAATAGAATTGTGGTTATAACTTACAGTTCTATCTGGATATTTGAGCGCACCAGTCCAGCCGGAAATTACTTTAGCGGTAATATATGGTGGTTGCCGGTTACCGCCCCTCAAATTGAATCTGTTTGCTTTAAGGACGATAAAACCCTTTGGCTGTTAGATGAAGAAACTGCCGAAATTTTTGAGGTGCCTGTAAGTAAACTAGTTAAAGTTAAATAGATAACCGAAGATGTTTTTACACACAAGATCAAAAAAGCTGTTTCGCATTACTTTAAGTGTACTGGTATGTACTGCGATTTTGCAGGCGCATGCCCAAACAGTGCTAACAAAACAGCGTGTTATCATTATAATGATGGATGGTTTTGGCGAAAAATATTATCGTAATGCCAACATGCCGTTTTTAAATGAAATGGAACGCAAAGGTATTTACAAGGTTGTCCCGTCGTTAATGCCAGCTGTTACCAATGTAAATAACATGTCTATAGCGGCAGGTAATACTCCGGCGCAAAATGGTATCACCGGGAATGTGTTTTATAACAGCAAAAAGCAAAAAGAAGAATATATTGAAGATCCGGAGTTGATGCTAACACCATCCATCTTCCAAAAAGCGCGTAAACTCGGTATAAAATCAGCCTTACTTTCGGTTAAACAAAAAACTGTTGATGTACTGGGTAAATATGCTGATTATACTTTGTGCACCGAATGTGCTGCGGTAGGCGAAAATAAGTGGCCCAAAGTGCCTGTATTGGGTGATGTTTACAGCAACGATGTAAACTACAAATTGTTAGATGCTGCCGATAGTTTGCTGAAAGCAAAGCCAGAAGTAAAGCTGGTTTTTATCCATACAACAGATTATCCTATGCACATGTGGCCTCCCGAGGGCGATACGGTAAAAACGTTTTTAAACACACTGGATGCCCATATAGCCAAACTGCATAAAACCGCGCCGGATGCGGCGATACTTATTACGGCCGATCACGGGATGAATCATAAAACGCAGGCCTGGGATTTGCAGGTTGCCTTAAATGAAAACCAACTGCCAGTTAAAATAGTGATCAGCCCCGAGAAGGATAAATATCTTAAACATCACAAAGGGCTTGGCGGTTCTGCCTATGTATATCTTAACAACCCTGCCGATGCAGCAAAGGTTAAAAAATTTATATCGGGCTTAAAAGGGATTGATGGCATATTAACCAGGGCAGAAGCTGCGGCAAAGTATCATTTAATGCCGCGTAGAATTGGCGATTTGATGGTGCTGGGAGATATTAATACAGTTTTTGGTACTTTAAATGGCAAGGCATATGAAAAATTAGCAGATAATTACCGCAGCCATGGCTCCGCCTATGAAGCTGAAGTGCCTTTGTTTGTATTTAACGCTAAAAGTGCACCTGCCGCAAAATATTTTGATGCTAATTATAAATTGGCCGCCTGGCTGTTTAAAGGTAAGTAATCAATCGGAGCCTCAAGATTTCAGTGTTCCTTTATTACAAAGCCATTCTTGCAAAAAGAATGGCTTTTTTGATGCCACTAACAGGCTTGTTTACCGCTTAACCAGGTAATTAAACCGCGCCTTTTAGCAAACTACCCTCAATCGTTGCTACAGCATATCCGAATGATAAAAACAAAATAAAAAATATAATTCCTATAGAATTTGTAGACTTTAATATTTTTTATATGTTTGCATTCGTAATGAGACTGCAACAACACTTTTTTTTAATTGACGGCGCACCCCGGCGTTTCCCTACTTTGAAGGGCATCGCTTCTATAGCGCTTTGCTGTTGTTGTTAGCCTTATCTCTTCCATTAACGAATCATGCTGAAGGCGTGCCTATTGTTTTACCCCAAAATAACTCACTCAATATTATGATAAAGACCTGCGTATAAAAATAAAACCGGCAAGGAAACCCCGCCGGTTTATACAAATGAAGTCAGCTACGTAACGGCAATCACTCGCTGACAATCATTCCCAAGTTTTACTAACGATTAATCATTAACATAAAACCGTTTAAATATATGGAAATATTTATCCATGCCAAATCTATACGAATACCCCGCCTGCTCTTTAAACTTTTACTCTTACTAATAATACCTTTTGGCGCATCAGCTCAAAA
>Ga0247817_10000580_pt1 | contig 19823 bp, 17 predicted proteins | sample UWRJL212509R1_FD_178010 | JGI IMG/M metagenome (GOLD analysis project Ga0247817, IMG submission 178010) | Plant litter microbial communities from Arlington Agricultural Research Station in Wisconsin, United States - UWRJ-L212-509R-1 | ecosystem: Environmental > Terrestrial > Plant litter >...
CAGCACGGTCAGCCGCACGGTGGCCCGAAGCGAGGCCTCGAGAGCGGTCAGTGCAACCTCCCCGTTGCCCTGCGCGAAGTGCGGATCGCCCGCGTAGAAGTTGGCTCCATCGACCTGCACCGGCAGATACAGCGTCGAGCCGGTGGCCGCGTGTTTGATGTCGATGTTGCCGCCGTGATCGCCGGGAGGAACGGATGGCACGAGTTCCTCGGTCGCGCGCGCAACACCCATGAGCCCGAGGAACGGGTTGATCGGAAACTGCACCGTGCGTCCACCGCCGGCCGAGATGAGCCCGATGAGCTCGCCGCTGTGCTTCTCGACCCAGCTGAAGTGACTGATCGTGCCCATCGACACGATCTGGTCGACCGAACGCACCGGTTCAGAGTCAGGAAACTCCGGGAACTCGCCCGCGAGCGCGCCATACCCGTGCCGGCTGCTGATGAAGCCGTACGGCACCCGAAGCGCGAGGTCGAGGATCTCCACCTTGAGTACGTCGCCCGGTCGGGCGTCGGCCAGGCGGATCGGGCCGGTCACGATGTGTGGACCGTCGTCATCCGCGTGGGCGAGGTCGCTCGCCGCGATATCGATGACGTCCTTCAACACGTTCTCGACGCCGAACTGGGCGAGATACGGCACGGGGGCACGGCCCTGGTCTTCGAGAATTCCCTCGTGGCTGACGGTGTCGATCGTCACGGTGTCTCCGGATGCCACGGAGAGCACGGGCTCGGTCTGCGCGTTCGGCAGCCATCCCCAGAGCACCTCGTCGGTGCGTGACGGAAGGTAGTGCTGGCCGTCGATCGGGCCAACGCCCGGGTGAAGGGTGGGGAAAGTCATGATGCCTCCGTCGGTGCTGGTGCTGATGAAAACTGCGGGCTGGACAGCCCGGCGATGAGGTCGATCTCGACGACCGCACCGACCGCGAGCCCGGTCGTGCCGACGCAGGTGCGGCTGGGAAGCAGGCCGGTGAACCACTTCACGTACTCGGCGTTGAACGCGTCGAAGTCGCCGAAATCAGTGAGGTAGACGCGCACCATCAGGGCGTCGTCGAGGGTGGCATCGAACTGCTTGAGCACCGCGGCGAGGTTCGCGAAGACCTGGTGCGTCTGCTCGGCGAGACCGCCGGCGACGAGCTTGCCGGTCGCCGGATCGGTCGGCATCTGGCCGGTCACGTAGAGCGTGTCGCCCCAGCGGGTGGCGTGGGCGAACGGTCCGACCTGCGGCGGAACGCCGTCGGCCGCGCTGAAGCTGTAGGTCTGCTTGACGGTCATACTTCTGCCGGTCCCATCGAGTTGACGAAGCGCGCCGTGATCGGGTTCTTCGGGTGGTTGATGACCTGGTCTGACGTGCCCTCCTCGACGACAACGCCGCCAGCCATGAAGACGACCCGGTCAGCGACGTCGAGGGCGAAGCGCAGCTGGTGGGTGGCGATGATCATCGTCAGGCCGTGGTCGTGTGCGAGACCGCGGATGACCTCGAGCACTTCGGCCACGAGTTCGGGGTCGAGGGCGCTCGTCGGTTCGTCGAGCAGCAGAACCCGCGGCTGGGCGGCGAGTGCGCGAGCGATGCCCACTCGCTGCTGCTGGCCGCCAGAGAGGTGGCGGGGCAATACGTCGGCCTTGGCCGTGAGGCCAACCTGCGCGAGAAGGTCGTCCGCGCGCTCGGCGGCCTCTTCTTTGCTGAGACGCTGGATCCAGCGCAACGGGGCCGCGATGTTCTCCCTCGTGGTCAAGTGGTTGAACAGGTTGAACTGCTGAAAGACCATGCCGACCTTCGCCGCGACGCGAGCGCGGGCGATCCGACCCTCGGGGAGCGGGGTACCGAACTGGCGGTAGCCGAGCGTCTGGCCGGAGATACGAATTGTGCCGGAGTCGACCGATTCCAGATGGTTGATCGTGCGAAGCAGCGTGCTCTTGCCCGAACCACTCGGGCCGAGAAGCGCAATGACCTCGCCCTGGCGAACCGACATCGTGATGCCCTTGAGCACCTCGTTAGATCCGTAGGACTTGTGCAGACCCTCGATGTCGAGGATCGTGTCACCGATTTCCTGGCGTGCTGCGCGAGGGGCGGATGTCGCGGCTGCGGCCGCGATGGGGATGTCGTCCGCGGCGAGGGGTGTGACATCCGTCGTGCCAGTGCCGGCGCGCTTGCTCGCCCGGCGGCGGAAGATCAGTCGAGACAACAGCGAGCGGCTGTTGGCCCGGTCGAGGTTGAGCGCGTCTTCGAGCAGCAGTTGGATCACGCTGAGCACGGCGGTGAGTGCGAGGTACATAACCGCCGTGGCGAAGTAGATCTCGAAATAGTCGAAGGTCGCGGAGGCGAGTTGTTGGGTGCGGAGGGTGAGCTCCGGTACGGCGATGATCGACGCCAGCGCCGAGTTCTTCATCGTGGAGATGAACTCGTTGCCGAGCGCTGGCACCATCGAGCGGAACGCCTGCGGTGCGATGACGCGGCGCATGAGCGAACCGGGTTCGAGGCCGAGCGCTCTTCCGGCGAGCGACTGCCCGGGGTCGACGCCCTTGACGCCCGAGCGCAGGATCTCGGAGATGAAAACGGCCTCGTTCATCGCGAGTGCGACGGCGCCGGCGGCGAGGGGAGGAAGGGTGATGCCGATGTGGGGGAGTGCGCTGAAGACGAAAACGAGCTGGAGGATCAGCGGGGTTCCGCGGTAGATCACCACGTAGGTTCGGGCGATCGCGGTGAGCGCCCGGAATCTCGTGAGCTGGAGAGCGGCGAGGAGGAGGCCGAGTACGAGGCCTCCTCCGAACCCGAAAATCGTGAGCTGGAGGGTGAAGACGATACCTTCGAGCAGCCAGGGCAGCGTCAGGTAGTGAAAAAACTCTTCCATGATTTCGGGCGCCGTTTCTCTTCGGTGGTTGCGGTGTCGCGGTGGTGGGTTAGCCGACGCTCAGGATGGTCGGTTCTGCGACGGCGTTCTCGAGTAGCTTCCACTTCGCGGCGAGCTCGTCCTGCAGCCCGGTCGACTGAATCTCGGTGAGCGCGGCCTGAATGGCGTCGCGGAACTCGTGCTCGCCCTGCGGTACACCGATACCGATCGTGTAGTCGAGCATCACGGTCTCGGCCGAGTCGAGCTCATCCGGGTGTGCGGCGATGAATCCGACAACCGTGTTGACGTCGTTCATGTATGCGTCGGCGCGTCCGGCGAGGATCGCCTGCATGCAGTCCGCGCTCGAGTCGAACAGGCTGACGATGGGTGCCTCGAGTCCAGCGGCCTCGCAGTCGGGGCCAACAGCCTCGACGAGCGGGATCTCGACGTAGCCCTTGTTGAGAGCAACCGTCAGGCCGCACAGTGTCGTGTCGATGCCGGTGATCTCCTTCGGGTTTCCCTTGGCGACGAGGATGCCGTCGAAGACCTTCGAGTAGCTGATGAAGTCGACTCCGCCGGCTGCGCGCTCTTCGGTGGCGTAGAGGTTGGACAGGATCCAGTCGGCCTGGCCGCTCGCGACGGTCGGGATGAGTTCGGCGAATCCGACAGCCACGTAGTCGTTGCTGAAGCCGAGGCAGGCGCCGAGCGCGTTGCCGAGGTCGATGTCGAAGCCCTCGTACTCGCTCGGGTTGTCGGGGTTGATGGTCTCGTAGCCCGGCGTGTAGGGGTTGATCGCGTTGGTCAGCGTCTCGCCGTCGAGGTCGGGGTACTCGGTGCGCAGGTCTGCGCAGGCCGCGGATGACGCGAGGTCGGCGAACTCGCCGCCCTCTTCAGCGGCGGGTGTGCCGGCGGATGACGCACAACCGGCGAGCAGTGCGATAGCGACGGGGACGGCGAGGAATGCAATCCGGCGTGAGCTCTTCATGGTGGATCCTTTCGTTGGTGCGGAAGGGATGGAGCAGGAGGATGAGGCCAAAAGGTCGGGTGGTCGGACCAATTGGATTACACGCTAACCAAGCATTCGAGTGTGCCCGAGCCAAATTGCGATCTCGTAACAGGGACTTAACCTGCCTGAAATATGCGGATCGCTGTGCTGGCTCTGGTCCGACCATCAGTCCTATGATGAACACAACCCCGCGAGAAGGAACCCGACATTGAACGCACACGCAACCACGGACATCCCTCCACTGAACCGGCGACCACAGAACGTGTCCGTAGCGCTCGCCGCACACTTCGAGCGGCTCATCGCGACCGGTGAGATCCTGCCGGGCACCCGGCTGCCGTCCGAGCGTGAGCTCGCCACTTCGATGTCGGTGTCGCGGTCGTCACTGCGCGAAGCCATGCATGAACTCGAGTCAAAGCACCTCATCTCACGCACCCAGGGCCGGGGAACCATCGTGCTCGCGCCGACCGCCGGAGTGGACGAGCTGCTCGCGATGTCGGTCGGCGGCACCGAGCAGGAGCACGCCGCTGAACTGCGTTCGATCATCGAGCCATCGGTTGCCGGACTCGCCGCGCACCGCGCGACACCCGCCAACCTGCTGCAGTTGCACGATGTTCTCGATAAGTCGCACGAGAACCTGCTGCAGGCGGAGTCGCTGCGGCTCGATGTGGAATTCCACCTGCTTCTCGCGCAGGCGGCGCAGAATCCGCTGCTCACCGCCCTCCACACCATGGCGAGCGAGTGGACCGGTGAAGTGCGCCAGCACTCGCACGCCACCAAGGAAGGCCGGCGCGCATCGGTGCGCGGTCACCGCGCGATCCTCGATGCGGTCGCGGCGCACGACGGCCTCGCCGCCCGCCAGGCGATGGAAGACCACCTACGCGACGTGCGCGAGCTCATCGCCAAAGCAACGCGTTCGTGAGCAGCCCCGCTTACTGGGCAGAGAACCGCTACTCGACAGCCCTCCTGGTGATGACCGCCGCAACCGGCGCGGTTGATGCCGTCAGCTACCTCGCTCTCGACCGGGTGTTCACCGGCAATATGACCGGCAACGTGCTGTTCCTCGCGTTCGGCCTCATCGGCATCGAGGACATCCCGGTACTCAACAACCTGATCGCACTGCTCGCGTTCATGCTCGGAGCCGTCATCGGTGCTCGAATCATCAGGAACACGTCCGAACCCTGGCACCTGCCGATGCGCTCGGTGGCCGTGCTCATCGCGACAACAACGGGAACGGCGGTCACGGCGATCGTCTGGCTCGCTATCGGTTCGCTGGTTGAACCGATGTTCATCATCATCACGGGGGTGCTCGCCCTGTTGCTCGGAGCGCAGGCGGCGTCGGTGAAGACGACGGGCATCCGGGATCTGTCGACCGTAGTGGTGACGATGACGATGGTGAACCTGTCCGCCGACAGCCGCCTCGCGGGCGGCAAGGGCAAGGACTGGTTGCGCCGCGTGCTCGCCATTGTCGCCATGGGGCTCGGTGCTCTCGTCGCGGCGGTGGTCTGCCAGCGTGTGGATGGCGCGGTCGCGCTGCTCGTGGCCACAGGCATCATGGTGCTCGGCGTTGTACTGCTCGTGCTCGCGCGGCGCCGCGAAATCGCGTTTGCCGGGTGAGCGTGTCGAGAACCCGCTCTATTCGGTGAGGCCCGTCGCAATCGTCCGGATGCGCGCGAGCACCGTCTTCACGTTGTCACGCTCGAGCGTCTCCGGGCGGGCGAGGCAGTCGATATAGCGGCCGAGCCCGGGATGGGCGAGCGGCTTGAGAACGAGCTGCGGATGGTCGCGAAGGTCGGTGGTGTAGCGCGGCATGAGTGCGATGCATCCGCTCGCTTCGACGACCGTGGCCGCGACCCGGAACTCGTTGATCCGGTGCGGGATGCGCACCTCGCTGCCGCCGATGCCGGCGATAACGGTGATGGCTCGCTCGAGAGGAAATCCCTCGTGCACGGCCACCCACTCTTCACCCTGAAGGTCCGCGGGCTCTATCGCGGTTTTCTTCGCCAGCGGGTGGTCTCGTCTCATGGCGATGTCGAGAGGTTCGAACAGTAACGGTTCGACGCGTACCGATCCCGGCCAGGTCGGGCTGCCGACCAGCCGGTGCGCGAGCACCAGGTCGTGAGTCGCGGTGAGTGGTGGAAAGTCTTCCTGTGCCACGTCGAAGTCGCTCACGCGCACCCGTGGGTGATCGGGCCCGGTCGACGCGGCGATCAGTGGCCCGAAAACGGCGAGGCCAGCGCTGTGGAATGCCGCCACCGAGACGCAGCCCGACGGATTCTCCTGAAAACGGGCAACCGCCTGGGTCGCGCGCTCCAGCGCGACCTCGACCTCCATTGCCGCCGCAGCGAGAGCGCGTCCCGCTTCGGTCAGGGCGGTGCGGCGACCGTTCTTAAAGGTGAGCGGAGCGGGCGAGGAGCGTTGGAGAGCGCTGATCTGTTGGGAGACGGATGACGGAGAGACATGCATCGCGGCGGCAACCGCCGCGATGCTTCCGCGGTCGCCAAGCTCTCGGAGTGCTCGCAGCTGACCCAATTCCATAAGTTCAAACTAACTTATCCGTCACAAAACTGCCGTCTTGTCTTATGGTTGCCCTCGGCCGACGATGGAGAAATGACCGCACTTTTCAGCCGCTTCCGTGTCGACCTCCTGCTCCTGCTGGTCGCAGCGTCGTGGGGATCGACCTACCTCGTCGCCAAGGAACTCATCTCGCCGAGCTCGGTCACCGCCCTCCTCGCGCTGCGCATGCTGCTGGCCGCCGCGGTCATGGCGCTCATCATCGCTGCCCGGCGCACACGGATCACCCGCGCAGAGCTGCGGGCCGGCGCAATTCTCGGCGTACTGCTGGCCGCGGTCTTCGTGTTCGAGACGTTCGGCATCGCCCACACGTCGGCGACGAATGCCGGCCTCATCATCAGCCTAACGATGGTGTTTACTCCCGTTCTCGATTCCCTTGTCTCGGGTAGGCGCCTGCCCGGCACCTTCTTCCTCGCCGCAGCGGCCGCCGTTGTCGGGGTGGCACTTCTCGCCGGAAACGGCGCTCTCCGGCCACCTTCCCTCGGCGACCTGCTCATCCTCATTGCGGCGGTCGTTCGCGCCGTCCACGTCACGACGATGCACCGCCTCACCGCACGCCGGCCGATGGACTCGCTCCACCTCACGACCGTGCAACTGGCCACGTGCGCTGTGCTGTTCTCCGTGACATCCGTCTTCTACGGCGACTCGATCCCGCAGTATCTGTCGCAGCTCGAACCCGACAGTTGGCTGCTCTTTCTCTACCTCGTGCTTGCCTGCACGGTCTTCGCGTTCTTCGTGCAGACCTGGGCGGTCAGGCGCACGTCTCCGTCGAGGGTGAGCCTGCTGCTCGGAACCGAACCCGTCTGGGCGGCGATCATCGGCATCACGATCGCCCACGACGCGATTGGCTTCGCGGGGTTCGTCGGCATCGCGCTCATCCTCGCGGGCACAGCGTGGGGACGATCGGTCGAGCAGCGGCACCGTTCGGCGGTCGACGGGCGTGAGCCGGTGCGTGCCTAACTTCGGTGGTGCTAACTACCCGAACGCCTCGACCACCGGGCGGAACTTCATCTTCGTCTCGGCGAGCTCGCGCACCGGGTCGGACCCCTCGACGACACCGGCTCCCGCATAGGCGGTGATGCGGCCGGTGCTCGAGACGTGCGCGCAGCGCAGCGCGACGGCCCACTCGCCGTCACCCGCAGCGTCGACCCAGCCGACCGGTCCGGCATAGCGACCGCGATCGAACGGCTCGAGTTGGTCGATGAGGGCGAGGGCCGCCGTGGTCGGCGTTCCCGCGACCGCGGCCGTCGGGTGAAGCGCAGCGATGAGGTCGAGCGAGGTCGAACCGTCGGTCAGTGTTCCCTCGACGTCGCTCGCGAGGTGCCACAGGTTCGGAAGTTTGAGAGTGAACGGGAGTTCGGATGCCGTCAGCTGCGCACTATGCGGATTCAACGCTCCCATGACGCTCGCCAGCGCGTACTGGTGCTCGTCCAGATCCTTCGTCGAGGTGGCGAGGCTCACGGCTGCGTCGTGATCCGCTTCTGCGTCGGACCCGCGGCCAATGCTTCCCGCGAGCACACGTGCGCTGACCGATCCGCGGTCGACGCGCACGAGGGTCTCGGGGCTCGAACCGATCAGTCCGTTGACCGCGTAGGTGAAGCAGTCCGGGTAGCCGAGGGCGAGCGAGGCGAGCACGAGGCGAAGATCTGCTTCTTCCGGCAGGTGTCCGAGCAGGTCGCGGGCTATGACGACCTTACTCACGGCATTGTCACGGATTGCGGCGATGGCGGTGTCGACGGCCGCGACGAACGCGTCGGCCGTCATTTGTCCGGGGAGCAGCGAGATGCGGTATTCGGCGCCGAACGCGGTCGGCGTCGGCACGGGCGCGGTCGAGTTCACGCGGGTAATCCAGCTGACTCCGTCGCGCTTTCCGACGATGACGGACGGCACGATGAGCACGCTCGTGGCGGCCGAATGCTCCGAGAATGCGAAGCTGCCAAGGGCAACGAGGCCGGTACCGGGTAGCCCGACGGCGTCGGTGATCGTCGCACTCTCGACGAGCGTGCGCCAGGCGATTGCGGCATCCGTCATTCGAGTCGGGCCCGTGAACTCGAGGCGCACAGCCTCACCGAAGCCGGCGATGCCCTGGCCGCGGCGAATGAACAACAGCGGGTCGCGGGGGTCGAGCAGCGGAACCAACGGCCCGATGGAGTCGAGCGCAACGGTTTCGACGGCCAGTACGGGAACGGGAACCACTGATTCGCTCACCCAACCAGCGTACTCTCCGGTTCGCTCATCTCTTTCTCACTAGACTTGGTGGGTGACTAGTGCGGATATGGACAAGCAGCCCGAAGAGGTCGCCGGCATGTTCGATGAGGTCGCGAAGCACTACGACCGCACGAACGACATCCTCTCGGCAGGAAACGCGATTCTCTGGCGCTACGCGACTGTTCGAGCGATTGCCCCCGAAGCGGGAGAGCGGATTCTCGACATTGCGGCAGGCACCGGAACGAGTTCCGTTGCCCTGACGAAGACCGGCGCGCGCGTTGTCGCGGTCGACTTCTCGGCCGGGATGATCGCCGAGGGGCGCCGCAAGCACCCCGAGATCGAGTTCATCGAAGCGAACGCTGAGAAGCTTCCGTTCGGTGACGACGAGTTCGACGCCGTAACGATCAGCTTCGGCCTGCGCAACGTCAACAACCCGAAGGCCGCTCTTAGCGAGATGTACCGCGTGCTGAAGCCCGGCGGACGCCTCGTGATCTGCGAGTTCTCCCGCCCACCCCGCGCGATTCTGCGCGCCGGCTACCTCGGATACCTCAAGTACGTCATGCCGACCGTCGCCGGAGTCGCGAGCTCCAACCCGGTCGCCTACAGCTACCTCGCCGAGTCCATCAAGGAGTGGCCCGAGCAGGGCGAGCTCAGCCAGTGGATCCGGGCCTCCGGCTTCACCCGCGTCGCCTACCGCAACCTCACCGCGGGAATCGTGGCGCTTCACCGCGGACGCAAGCCCGTCGACGCCTCCGTTCTGGCCTCCGTGGCCAAGCGCAAGAGCGCGGCCACTCGCCCGATCAAGGTGCAGCCCACGACCGAAGCGTCCTAACCTTCCCAACCAGATCGGTACGAGAGTGAACTCGAGCCTTCCCCTCGCTCGTCGCAGCAACACGCTGAGCTCATCGCTCGGCCTCGGCGAGAAGCTTTTCGCGTCGAGCAGCGAACGTCGTTTTGCCGACGCGATTTCTGAGGGACTCGACCAGGTCGAAGCCGGCCTCCTGTCGGAGATGTCGTTCACCGATGATCTGGCGGATGTCACGAGCCGCTACCTGCTCGAGGCCGGAGGCAAGCGCATCCGCCCGGTGCTCACCCTGCTCTCCGCTCAGCTCGGCGAGGGCAACAACAGTGATGTCATCCGTGCCGCGATGGCGATTGAGATCACCCACCTCGCCTCGCTCTACCACGACGACGTCATGGACGAAGCGGCCATGCGCCGCGGAGTTCCCTCTGCCCAGGCGGTCTGGGGCAACTCGGTCGCCATCCTCACCGGAGACCTGCTCTTCGCCCGGGCGAGCAAGCTCGTCGCTGGCATGGGCGAAGGTGTCATCCGCCTGCAGGCCGACACCTTCGAGCGCTTGTGCCTCGGCCAGTTGCACGAGACCATCGGCCCGCGTGACGACGACGACCCGATCGCCCACTACATCCAGGTGCTCGCCGACAAGACCGGTTCGCTCATCGCCGCGGCAGCCCAGGTCGGCGTCATGCTGTCGGCCGCGCCCGCGGAGTACCGCGAGCCCGTCGTTTCGTTCGGTGAGAAGATCGGTGTGGCCTTTCAGCTCGTCGACGACGTCATCGACCTCTCGTCGAAGACCGACGAGACCGGAAAGGTCGCGGGCACTGACCTGCGCGCCGGCGTCGCGACTCTTCCGCTGTTGTACCTGCGCAAGGACGCCGAGACCGACGCGGATGCCGCAGCCCTTCTCGCACGCATCGAGCGTGACATCGACCCAGCCAACGCGTCGGGCAACGACGCGGACCTCACCGCCGCGATCGCCGAATTGCGTGATCACGAAGTGACCCGCCGCACGCTGGACGAAGCACACCGCTGGTCCCGCGACGCGATCGCGGCCCTCGATCCCCTTCCCAAAGGCCCCGTCAAGAAGGCGCTCACCCGTTTCGCTGAAACCATCGTCGAGCGCAGCAACTAAACAAAGGAACTCCCATGACCAAGCTCCGCCTGGCCATCGTCGGAGCCGGACCGGCAGGCATCTACGCCGCCGACATCCTGCTCAAAGCTGAGAAGCAGTTCGACGTCTCGATCGACCTTTTTGAACAACTTCCCGCGCCTTACGGACTCGTTCGCTACGGCGTCGCCCCCGACCACCCGCGCATCAAGGGCATCATCAACGCCCTGCGCGAGGTGCTCGACTCCGGCAAGATCCGCCTCTTCGGCAACGTCTCCTTCGGTCGCGACATCACCCTCGACGACCTGAAGAAGCACTACAACGCCGTCATCTTCTCGACCGGATCGATCCGCGACGCCGCGCTCTCTGTTCCCGGCATCGAGCTCGAGGGCAGCTACGGCGCCGCCGACTTCGTCAGCTGGTACGACGGTCACCCCGACTTCCCCCGCGAGTGGCCGCTCACCGCGTCATCCGTCGCCGTCATCGGAAACGGAAACGTGGCGCTCGACGTTGCGCGCATGCTCGCGAAGCATGCCGACGACCTGCTTCCGACCGAGATCCCGGCCAACGTCTACGACGGCCTCAAGGCCTCGCCCGTCACCGACGTGCACGTCTTCGGTCGCCGAGGACCAGCCCAGGTCAAGTTCTCCCCGCTCGAACTGCGCGAACTCGGTGAACTCAACGACGTCGACATGATCGTCTACGACGAGGACTTCGAGTACGACGAGGCATCGAAGACCGCGATCGCCAGCAACAAGCAGGTGTTCGTGATCGACAAGGTGCTCACGCAGTGGCGCGCCCGCGAGACCGGCACCGCCTCGCGACGCCTTCACCTGCACTTCCACGCCAAGCCTCTCGAGATCACCGATGACGGCTCCGGTCGGGTCGCATCGATCCGCTACGAGCGCACCGAGCCGGATGGTGAGGGTGGAACGCGTGGAACCGGCGAGATCCGCGAAATCGAGATCCAGGCGCTCTACCGCGCCGTCGGCTACTTCGGTTCGCCGCTCGACGGCGTTCCGTTCGATGAGAAGCGCGGGGTCATCCCGAACCGCGAGGGCCAGGTCATCGACGACAACGACGAGCAGGTGCACGGCGTCTACGCGACCGGTTGGATCAAGCGCGGACCGGTCGGCCTCATTGGCCACACCAAGAGTGACGCGATGGAGACCATCAAGCACGTGCTCAACGACCAGGCCAACTGGTGGGCTCCGGCTCACCCCGAGGAAGAGGCGATCACCGCACTGCTCGAGGAGCGCGGTATCGAGTTCACCAACCTTGACGGCTGGCACAACCTCGATGAGCACGAGAAGGCGCTCGGTGAGCCCCACGGTCGTGCCCGCATCAAGCTCGTCGACCGCGAGGACATGGTCCGCGCGTCCAACAAGTAGCGCGGCTACTGCACCGTTGCGGTGAGGCGGGCGACGTTGTCGAGCACCTTTGAGCGCAGCGGCTGCTTGAGCCATGCGTCAAGCGTCAGTTCCTTGCTCACCGCACGGTACGACGCCTCGACCTCGCGCAACTGATTAACAAAGCTCGCACCGTGGATCATCACGGAGATCTCGAGGTTGAGGCTGAATGAGCGCATGTCCATGTTGCTCGACCCGATCACCGCGACCTGGTCGTCGATCGTGAAGTGCTTGGCGTGCAGAACGGTCGGCGACTTGTACAGCCAGATGCGCACGCCGGCGCGGAGCAGCGCTTCGTAGTAGCTGCGTTGCGCGTGGTAGACGACCGGCTGGTCGCCGATCTCCGACACGAACAGCTGCACGTCGAGCCCGCTCTGTGCTGCCGTGGTGATCGCGTAGAGCATCGACTCGTCCGGCACGAAGTACGGGCTCGTGATGATGATCTTCTCTTGCGCGCTGTAGAGCAGCGAGTTGAAGAGGCGCAGGTTGTTCTCGCCCTCGAAGCCGGGTCCGCTTGGCACGACCTGGCAATCGAGGTTCTCTGGTGAGGTGATCTGCTGGGGCACGACGGCCTCACGCTCGAGCAGTTCGTTGGTCTCGCTGTACCAGTCGGTGATGAAGAGCGCGTCGATACCCGAGACGATCGGGCCCTCGAAACGCACCATGAGGTCTTTCCACTGCAGGCCGCGGCGCTTGTTGGAGCGCTTGTTGTAGCTGCGGTCGATCATGTTCTGCGAGCCGGTGTACGCGACCGTTCCGTCGATCACGAGCAGCTTGCGGTGGTTTCGGAGGTCGACGCGCTGAAAGCGGCCGCGCCACGGCTGGATCGGCAGCATGAGCTGCCATTTCACGCCGATCCTGCGCAGCTTGCGGATGGTGCGGAAGTAGTGCGGCGATCGCCAGGATGCCACGTGGTCGAGCAGCACGCGCACGGTGACCCCGCGCTTGACCGCGTCGCTGAGAGCGTCGAAGAACGGAACGGTGGTGCGGTCGAAGGCAATGATGTAGAACTCGGCGTGCACGTACTTCTCGGCCTTGTGCACGGCATCCGTCATGGCCGCGAGCGACTCTGCGTAGTCCGGGTACAGCTTCGCGGTGTTGCCGCCGACGATGGGCATCGCACCGAGCGACCGGTTGAGCTCGACGATCGGCTCGAGCCACTCCGGCCACAGTTTGCCGCGTTCGAGCTCCTGAAGGTTCTCGACCGACTCGGTGATGTACTGGTTGATCTGTCGTTGACGCTCGCGACGCTTGCGCGGCAGCTTGGTGCTTCCGAACAGGATGAACAGCAGCAGGCCGACGGTCGGGATCGTGAAAATCGCCAGCAGCCAGGCCGTGGCGGTCTGCGGCTTGCGGTTGACCGGGACGATGACCACGGCAACGACGCGGATCGCGATATCGAGCACGAGAAGTATCGCGGCCACGACGGGGCCGAGGTGAAGGTCCATACGGTGGCGTTACCTGAAGTTGACGAACTGGAGGTCTACGTCGAGATCCTTGCCCTTGAGGAGTGCCATGGTGGACTGCAGGTCATCGCGGCTCTTGGACGACACACGCAGCTCGTCGCCCTGGATCTGGGCCTTGACCGACTTCGGGGCTTCGTCGCGGATGATCTTCGAGACCTTCTTCGCGTCTTCCGACGAGATGCCGTTCTTCAGCGAAACCTCGATGCGGTATTCCTTACCGCTCGCGTAGGGCTCGCCGGTGTCGAGGCTGCGCAGGCTGATGCCGCGCTTGATGAACTTCGACTCGAGAACCTCGAGAACGGCCTTGACGCGCTCCTCGGCGCTCGCCTTGAGCAGGAGCTTTTCGCCGCTCCAGTCAACCGATGCGTTCACACCCTTGAAGTCATAGCGCTGGGCTAATTCCTTCTGGGCCTGGTTGACGGCGTTGTCCGCCTCCATTTTGTCGACCTTGCTGACGATGTCGAATGTGGAATCTGCCATATGCCCATGGTAGAACCTCAGGATGCTTGCCCGTAGACACCCTGTGCTTTTCATCGGGGGAATCTCGGTCATCGCCGTCGTTCTGCTCGCTCTTGCCTACGCTGCTTTCGAGCCGTTATCGAGAGGGCCGCTGCGCATTACAGCTCCGGATGCCGCCGCCCCCACCTGGGCGCACCCCGCCGCCGCGCCAGCCACCGTGCCGAACCCGCGCGGCACCGGTATCACCGATCTCATCGACCCGACCTGGCTCGCGGACACCTCGGAGATCACGGGCATCCCGCCGCGGGCCCTCGCCGCGTACGCGGGGGCGGCGGTGGTGACATCCGAAACCTCTCCCGATTGCGGAATCGGGTGGAACACGCTCGCCGGCATCGGCTGGGTCGAGAGCCGTCACGGAAGCTACGGCGGCTCCGAGCTCAACGCCAACGGAAACATCACGCCAGGCATCTACGGCATCGCGCTCGACGGGGCGACGACGGCGCACATCCCCGACAGTGACGAGGGACGCTACGACAAGGACGCCGAGTACGACCGCGCCGTCGGACCGATGCAAATGATTCCGCAGTCGTGGCTCAACTGGCGCATCGACGGCAACGGGGATGGCAAGCGCAGTCCGCAGAACATCGATGACGCGGTGCTCGCCGCGGCCAATTACCTGTGCCGCGCCCGCGAAGACATGACCGACGAAGACGGCTGGCGCGACACGATCGCGACGTACAACTCCGCGCCGTCGTACCTGCTGCTCGTGGCGGCGAAGGCGACGGAATACGCCCGCTGATTCGCCGGCTAGTGGGGGCGTGCCGTGCTCGAGCGCACGATGAGCTCGAAGTGCAGTGGCGTATTGACCGATCCGGGCTCGCGGCGACCGGGATGCAGCTGGTCCATAAGGATCTCGACGGCCTTCCGGCCCTGCTCGCCCGGAAACTGCGCGACCGTGCTGAGGCCGAAGAATCCCGCGAGTTCGTGGTCGTCGATGCCGATCACCGAAACGTCGCCCGGCACCTGAAGGCCGAGATCGCGAGCGGCGAGAATCGTGCCGATCGCCATTTCATCGGATGCCGCAAACACCGCCGTCGGACGCTTGCGCGGATTTCCGAGCAGCTGCTTGGCCGCGCGGTATCCGCCCTCCATGGTGAAGTCCGCGCTCTGAAACAACTCGGGGTCCACCGGGATACCGAACGACTCGAGTGCCGCTTCGTAACCGACGCGTCGGTTGGTCGGAAGGTGGAAGTCGCGCTCGACCGTCACGTCGCCACCGATGTGGGCGATCGACCGGTGTCCGAGCGAGAGCAGGTGCTCCGTCGCGAGTCGGGCCACCTGGACGTCGTCGACGCTGAGAGTCCGAACGCCCGGGAGCGGGCCACCGATGCCGACGACGGGTTTGCCGAGCTCGAGCAGGCGGCTGGTCTCGTCTGCCGTGAGTTCGAGGGAGATCGCGATGACGGCATCCACTCTCCGGCGAAGCAGGAAGTGCTCGAAAACGCTCTTCCGCTCGCTGCCGCCACCGCTGAGGTTGTAGAGCGTCAGGTCGTAGCCGTGCCCGAGCAGTGCCTGTTCAGCGCCCTCGAGCACCGAGCTGTAGAACCAGCGGTTGAGAAACGGAACGACCACGCCCACGTTCTTCGTGCGGCCGGTGGCGAGGCTCGAGGCGTTTGACGAGACGACGTAGTCGAGTTCGAGCGCGGCTTTGAGCACGCGCTCGCGAGTTGCGACCGAAACGTGACCATTGCCGCTGAGGGCGCGGGAAACCGTGGCGGTCGAGACTCCAGCGCGCTCGGCAACCTCGTTAATTCCAGCCAATGTGGGCTCCTTGAAGGGTCGAGCCGATACTAGCGGCACCGCTTTTTCAGGGGTGTGATTTTGAGAAGGCAAAAGTCAGGCTATTCTGGTTCAGCGCGTTCGGTCAGGTGAAGACACGTGGTCGGAAGCGCTCTGGCTAGTTACCCAAGTGGCCAAAGGGATCTGACTGTAAATCAGACTGCATCGCATTCGGGGGTTCGAATCCCTCACTAGCCACCAGATGCCGAAGGGCCCCGCCGAGAGGCGGGGCCCTTCGTGGTTTGTGCTCTTCGTAGTTGGCCGGCGCCGCGGGTAGCCTCGGAGCATGTCGGATCTTCTCGAAATCGCCCGCACCATCGCCCTCGAGGCCGGATCGCTCGCGGCGAAGCGCAAGGCGGAGGGGGTCGAGGTCGTCGATCGCAAGTCGTCGTCGGTCGATATCGTGACCGCGGCTGACCGCGAGACCGAGGCGCTCATTCGTTCGCGGCTCACTGAGCTGCGGCCCGACGACGGGTTCTTCGGCGAGGAGAGCAGTGCAGAGGCTGGCACGAGCGGCCTGACCTGGATCGTCGACCCGATCGACGGAACCGTCAACTTCCTCTACGGCATTCCGCACTATGCCGTGAGTATCGCCGTCGTCGAGGGCGACCCGGATCCACTCAGCTGGCGCGCGCTCGCCGGGTGCGTCGTGAACCCGGCGATCGGCGAGGTCTACACCGCGTCGGCCGGGGGAGGCGCGTACCTCGGCGACCGCAGGCTGGAGGCCCCGGCATCCGTCGATCTCTCGCAAGCGCTCATCGCGACCGGCTTCGCCTACTCCGCCGAGGAACGCGCGCGCCAGGGCGCCGTCATCGCGGCATTGCTGCCGAAGGTGCGCGACATCCGCCGGATGGGCACGGCATCCCTCGACCTGTGCGCGGTCGCGACCGGGCGGGCGAACGCCTACTACGAGCGAACGCTGAGCCCATGGGATCACGCGGCCGGGGCGCTCATCGCCCGCGAGGCCGGGGCGATCGTGAAGGGACTCGGCGACGCTGCCCCGAGTCGCGACTTCATTCTCGCTGCCGCACCCGGGCTCGCGGAGGTGCTCGAAGCTGAACTGACCGCGCTGGGAATCTGACGCCGGGTGGCTCTCGCGGCGGTAAATCGCTAAAGTTTATGAATCTGTTACCCGGCGCTGTGGGGCGCGTCGCCGTAACAACCCGAGTCCGACAGAACCGCCGGCAGACGGCGGTCGACCGTGCCCAGCCGTTTGGTAGAGGAGAGTGCCCGATGGAATCACGCCAGCGTGACGCCGCGACCTCTCTCGCCGACCCCAGCCTCGGGGGTGTCATCGCGTGACGACGGAGATACCGCAGCCCCTCACCCGCCGCCAGTTGCGCGAACTCGAGCGCAGCCTCGAGAGCGGGTCGATTCCGGCTATCCCGGTTCCCGCCGTCGGTTCCGTTCCGCCCGCGGTCGTCTCGATCGAAGCGGTGGATGTCACTCCTCTTCCCGAGCCCGTTGCTGAACCACAGGCGTCCGTAGCGGCCACGGCCGATCCGTTCTCGTCCATCGCGGCACCGACGCCGCACCAGGTCACCTCCCGCCGCGCGGTGCGCGCCGAGGGAGCCACCCGGGCGCGACCGGCTCTGCGAAGTGCCGTCGTTCCCGCGAAGCCGAAGCGCAGCATCGGCAAGCGCGTTGCGGCGAAGGCGTTCTCCGGGGCAGCCCTGCTCTTCGCCGGCGCGCTGCTGGTCGGGTCATCCATTCCGGCAAATGCCTTCTACCTGCCCGTGCAGGTCGACTCGCAGCTCGCCTACGCGTCGCTCGCCGACTCTCAGCAGATCGCCGTCTCGCCGCAGGCGCTCGCCGAGGCCAACGCCCGCAGCGACTACAAGGTCCTGTCGTACGCTGAGCGCCTCGCCGCCGAGTATGGCGCGACCAACGGCAACTACGCGCCGACGAGCGGCTCGATCCGCTGGCCTTTCCCGTACTCCGTTCCAACGAGCGACGGCTACGGCCCACGAGCCGCACCCTGTGGCGGCTGCTCGACGTTCCACAACGGGCTCGACTTCCTGCCCGGCGCTGGCGTTCCGATCTATGCGGTCGCCGCCGGTACGGTCGTCTCGAGCGGCATGGACGGCAGCCTCGGTAACAAGGTCGAACTCGACCACGTCATCAAGGGGCAGGCCGTGCAGAGCGTCTACGGGCACATGGCGATGAATTCGAGCCCGCTCTCGATCGGCGACAAGGTCAAGGTCGGCGATTTCATCGGACTCGTGGGCTCCACCGGCGTCGCGACGGCACCCCACCTCCACCTCGAGATCCACCTCGCGGGCGTGCCGGTAAACCCCTACACCTGGCTCACCGCAAACGCGAGCTAGCTACCTGCCACTCTTGCCGATTCTCGGGATTGAGAAGGCGACAAGAGCGGGCAAGTCGAAAGACCTGGTGGGGCTAGTGGGCGTCGGTCGTCAGCCAGACCGTCGTGTCGCCGGGCAGGATCGAGCCGGAGACGTCGCCGCTCGCTAGCGCGATGGTTCCGGTGGGCAGTTCGATGGGCACCGAGCCAGTGTTCGCGACCACGGTCACGTCCCCGTTGCGGAAGGCCACGACGGCCTCGCCGAGACCGGTGATCCACTCGAGGGTTCCGAAGCCGAGGAGGTTCTCCCGGCGCAGGAACAGAGCCTCACGGTACAGCTCGAGCGTGCTTCCCTCGACGCCGACCTGGGCGTCCCGCGACAGGGGAGCCCAGTCGTCGGGCTGCGGAAGCCAGCTCTCGCCGGTCGGGCTGAAGCCGTAGCCCGGCTGGTCGGCTTCCCACGGGATCGGCACGCGGCATCCGTCTCGCCCGTAGCGCTCTCCGTTGGTGCGGATCCAGGTCGGGTCCTGGCGCGAGTCGTCGGCAAGGTGGATGGCCTCGGGAAGGCCGAGCTCCTCACCCTGGTAGACGTAGGCGCTGCCGGGGAGTCCGAGCATGAGCGCGGTTGCGGCGCGAGCACGCTGCAGTCCGATGGCCGTGTCGGGCAGGCCGGCGGAGTTCGGGCCGATACCGGCGCCCTGCGGGTTCTCGGCGGTGAGTGCGAGTCGTGACGCGTGACGCACGACGTCGTGGTTCGAAAGCACCCAGGTGCTCGGGGCGCCGACGCTGTCGAACGCGGCGATCGACTCGTCGATGATGCGGCGGAGTGCGGTCGCGGTCCACGGCGTTTCGAGATAGCTGAAGTTGAAGGCCTGGTGCATCTCGTCGGGGCGCACCCAGCGCGCGAGCTTCGAGAGCGGCTCGACCCAGGCTTCGGCGCACAGCACACGCTCGCCGTCGTAGGCCGCGAGCACCTCGTGCCAGTCGCGGTAGATCTCGTGCACGCCGTCCTGGGCCCAGTACGGCGGGCTCTCCGGCTCATCTTCGTTGTCGCTGATCGACTGCTCGAACGAACCGCCGCCCATGCTTCCGCCGTCGGCCGGCGGCGTGTAGTCGGGAAGGCCGTCGGCCTTGATCATGCCGTGGGCGACGTCGACACGGAAGCCGTCGACACCACGGTCGAGCCAGAAGCGCAGGATGTCACGGAACTGCTCCCGCACCCACGGATTCGTCCAGTCGAGGTCGGGCTGGGAGGTGTCGAACAGGTGCAGGTACCACTGGCCGGGAGTGCCGTCCTCGTTGGTGATGCGAGTCCAGGCCGGTCCGCCAAAGACGGATTCCCAGTTGTTCGGTGCGATCTCGCCGTTCTCGCCCTTGCCGTCGCGGAAGATGTAGCGGTCGCGCTCCGGTGATCCCTCGGGCGACGCGAGCGCCTCGATGAACCAAGCGTGCTGGTCAGACGAGTGGTTGGGCACGATGTCGACGATGACCCGCAGACCGAGTTCGTGGGCCTTGTTCTGCATGATCTCGAAGTCGGCGAGCGTGCCGAAGAGCGGGTCGACGTCGCAGTAGTCCGCGACGTCGTAACCGGCGTCCTTCTGCGGTGACGTGTAGAACGGCGAAAGCCAGATGGCGTCGACGCCGAGGGCGGCGAGATGGTCGAGGCGGTCGGTGATGCCGGGCAGGTCGCCGATTCCGTCACCGTCGCTGTCCGCGAACGATCGCGGGTAGATCTGGTAGATGACGGCACTGCGCCACCACTCGCCGGGCGACTCGATCGTCTCGTCCGTGACGTCGGGGCGCGGGGAGGCGACCGAGGTGTCGGGGCG
>Ga0247817_10000583_pt1 | contig 19795 bp, 14 predicted proteins | sample UWRJL212509R1_FD_178010 | JGI IMG/M metagenome (GOLD analysis project Ga0247817, IMG submission 178010) | Plant litter microbial communities from Arlington Agricultural Research Station in Wisconsin, United States - UWRJ-L212-509R-1 | ecosystem: Environmental > Terrestrial > Plant litter >...
AATAAAACTTATGGGAAGACTTCCACAGAATTTAGAATCGTAATTTTGTTTTGACATTAAGTGTCTACTTATGCATGAATAATTATTTAGAAGCAACTTCTTTTAATACAGAAATTAATTCCGGAAGACTGTCGGGTTTGGTAATAAACCGTTCTGCTCCTAATTCTGTGAGTTGCTTAATATCTTTGTTATCCGAAGAAGTTGAATAAATATAGACAGGGATATTTTTAACTTCTTTTATATTTTTCAATTCAGTAATACATTCCCGTCCATCCATTTGTGGCATATTTAAGTCTAAAAATATGCACTTGGGAAAAGCGTGCACATCACTTTTTTTTAGTAATTCAATGGCATGAATACCATTGGTAAATTTCACCAATTCAATATTTGAATCTACTTCGTGCAAAGCGATTTCAAATATTTCCTGATCTTCAACATCATCATCAACAATTATCCATTTAGTCATATTAATTATTTATAGAATAAGCACAATTAAAGATACACTTTTTAATATTTTTTCCTAACTAAATTCAGTTAAAACAACGGGTATTTCATTATTATTTAGTAATCCTGAATACACAACAAATAAACTATCCGTATGTTTCAATCTTTCTTAAAAACCTTTATTGATTATAGGTACAGACAAACATTAACAAAAATAATTACTACAAAAACACATTCGTGATAATAAATAATCAACTTAAAATAATAATAAATTAAAACAAAATTGAAAGCAAATCAGGTTGATTGCTATCAGTATGAAAATCACAAATCCGAATATTTAATAAACCTTTATTCATCTAATAATCATAAAAATCAAAAAATATTTTATCGGATTATACAACCTCCTTTATTATATAGTTAACCCATTATAAATCTTTGTTTAATTCAATTATTCAAGAACAATTAATACTTTAAATCCTGGTTAGAATTTATGGCAGCTCGGCTATACAGTTAAAAAAAGATTAGACTTAAATATTATCTAAATCCCAGTAATTTTTATCATATAAAAAGCATAAAATCTACATTTTCAGGCAAAAAGTATTTGAACATGTATCTAATTCTATTTTTGATGCTTTAGCATAAGGTTTTAATACTTTAAATTACATCCTAACAGCGAAGGACTTACAAAAATAACCAACCATTCCCATCTTCTTTTGTGTAAAACTTTTCACTTCTGTTTCTATACTTTTCGTAAATTGCTGTATGGATAATTTCATTGTTTCAGCACGTAAATATAGACCGGCTACGTTTGACAGCGTTGTGGGGCAAAGCCATATTACTACGACGCTTAAAAATGCGATTAAAAACAACCACCTAGCGCAGGCTTTTTTATTCTGCGGTCCAAGAGGGGTTGGTAAAACCACCAATGCTCGCATCCTGGCAAAAACGATCAACTGTACCAACATTACAGCCGATGTTGAGGCTTGCGACCAGTGCGAATCATGCAAGAGTTTTAACAACAATGCCTCGTTCAATATCCAGGAATTAGATGCTGCATCCAACAACTCGGTAGACGATATCCGTAACCTTGTTGAACAGGTTCGCTATCCTCCGCAATACGGAAAATATAAGATCTATATTATAGATGAGGTCCACATGCTCTCTACAGCTGCGTTCAACGCATTCCTGAAGACCTTGGAGGAACCTCCTGCATATGCTATTTTCATTTTAGCGACTACAGAAAAACACAAGATCATTCCAACGATCCTATCCCGTTGTCAGATCTTTGACTTCAACCGTATTCAGATAAAAGATATTGCCGAGCACTTAGCAGGAATTGCTGTAAAAGAAAACATCAAAGCAGAAAAAGAAGCATTGCACCTGATCGCTCAGAAAGCAGACGGCGCACTGCGTGACGCACTTTCTATGTTTGATCTGATCGTTACCTTCTCTTCTGACAATACCATTACCTATAAATGTGCGATCGATAACCTGCACATTTTAGATTACGATTATTATTTCAAGCTTACCGACATGCTGAACACTCAGGATGTTGCAAATACCTTATTGACATTCGACGAGATCCTTCGTCAGGGTTTTGATGGACATAATTTCATCATTGGTCTGTCCGAACATTTACGCAACCTGATGGTGTGTAAAGACAAAGCAACAATTGCGCTGCTTGAGGTTTCGGAGGAGGTTAAAAAGCGTTACGAGCAACAATCATCTGCAGTAAGCATCAGCTTTTTGATGTCAGGTTTGAATATTGGCAATCAGTGCGATCTTCACTACAAAGGAAGTAAAAACCAACGTCTGCACGTTGAGTTGGCATTAATGAAAATGGCATTCATCAATCAGGCAATCTCTGCTCCTGACTTGCTTGAAGACCTAAAAAAAAAAGTAAATTAAAACAGGAAGCTGCGGCTTTAAATTCTTCTTCTCCTACTTCAGAACAGGCTACAGGCAAACCGTTGGTGCTTGGAAATAAATTAGCGAATTCTCCATCTACGAGTATTCGTATTCCTAAAAGCATTAATCATGTTAAGGAAAACCTAAGCAAGCCCGACGAAGAAGTTCAGGATAAAAATGCTGTAGTAGAAGTTGAAGAAACGCCTGCTGCACAACAGGCATTTACACTTGCTCAACTTACAACTGTCTGGAATGCCTTTGCCGAAAACCTGAAGAGTAAAGGTCAGATCAATCATCACATGGTATTGACCAGCACAACACTGGATCTGAAAGATGATTACGGCATCCATATTACCGTTGGCAATGCGGTGCAAATGGATCAGCTGGAAGAGATCAAAGTTGAATTCCTTTCACACCTCCGTCGCTCATTAAAAAATAATGCTTTGCGTATCCATGCAGTAATAGGCTATGTGGCACCGAAGGAAAAGAAATTTTTCACCGACGACGACAAGCTCAAACTCTTGATGGAGCACTACCCTGTTGTTGCTGAGCTTAGAAAAAAACTCGGTTTGGAAATAAACTATTAATTTCAGCGTTAAGAGAAGAAACTGTTCACTTTTTATTATGAGATCACTTCTTACATTGAATCATTCAGTCTCAAAAATAATCGTTTTCATTATTTCATCTGTGCTATTTCTTACCAATTGCACAAATAACAAAGTAGAATCGAGTGATTCAGAACAAAGAGACAAAGACAGCGTTGCGCTAACCAAACTGGTTAGAGATGTTTACCAATGGTATGAATCAAGTCCGAACAGATTTATTTTTGTACCTACAGCGATCATCGAATCCGATTCAAGTTTTTCAGAAATTGATTTAACAAAATTGAACAAGGACATCAGCTTATTACAGTCGAGTAATTATTTTAACACACACTTTATAGATAATTACAAAACAATAGTTCTCAATATTAATGATTTATTAAATAGTGGTGAAATGATTTGGCACGTTGGAGAGCTACCTCCTTTTGGAAATGATGCAGACCCATGGTGCAATTGCCAGGACAGCCCTGAACAATATTGGAAAACCATTATTCTATCAAACCTTTCAATTCATAAGAATGAAGCCGCGTTTAGCTGGACCTGGGGAGGAGACTTTGCATACAAAGCTATTGCACACAAAGAAAATAATTCATGGAAAATATCGTACCTGCAAGGATTTGACAAGCACACATTCTTACCTCAACATGTAATTAAATAATCTTTCATGAAAAGAAAAATATTCACTGCGATTGCTATACTATTGTTTCTAACCATTATTCAGTTTATCACTTATTACACAATAGCCAATGATAAACTTTCAGAACAAGCCATTAAAAATATAGAAGTAAATCCTCAATTAACTTCGGATACAATTGTTTTTGGTTCTATAATCTCTGTTTGTGGAAATCAACAGGAAATGATAAAGCCCTACAACTTACATTTAACGAACAAAGAATATTTCAAGCTTCTTAAAAAGAAGCTTGCTCCATCCACAATAGTAGAAGAAGCAGAATATGGAAAACATTGTGAGAAAATTGCTCAGGAAGCATTTAAACACATGGATTCAGCCCAGTTTGAAATGTTCATTAATAATTTACACACAAATGAATCGAAGCTCTACATAACAGCATTAGAAGATCAAAAATTCTTTGTTACAGTAAATTATAATTGGTCTGCCAATAAGCAATTCTTTTATGAAGAAGATCAATATGTATGGCTCTTCTTCTCCTGGTTAAAAATATAATCATACTTCGCTGTTGTTGGTGTTCCTGGCAGATTTGATTTCAAATACTGTACAAAAGAAAACGCAGGCCACCAACAACTCACTCTCAATATTATCCATTCATAGTTGTTGGTGCTCTGCGAAATATTTATTCATTAACATTGATTTGCTCAGCCAGAAACACCAACAACAGCATATAAAGTAAAACATATAGCATACATCATCATCATATGAAAAAAATATTTATCAGCATTGGACTAAGTATTGTATGTTCTTTACAAATCCTTGCACAGAAAAACTACGAAACCATTGCAGTTATTGACAGCAAAGGCAGAAGTTATGAGTTTGTAACCAACGATCCGTTAAAAGCCCGCATCTATACCTTGTCAAACGGCATGAAAGTATATCTTTCAGATTACGAAGATGCACCTCGGATACAGACTTACATTGCCGTGCGCACAGGTAGTAAAAACGATCCTGCAACAGCTACAGGACTTGCGCACTACTTAGAACATATTTTATTTAAGGGTACTTCTAAAATAGGTACATCAAACTGGCCGGCAGAAAAAGTTGAGCTGGATAAGATCGAAGCGTTGTATGAAGTGTATCGCAAAACAACCGATGCAGCGGCACGCACAAAACTATACCACCAAATTGACAGTATCTCTGTAGTTGCGGCTGGTTATGCAATTGCAAATGAATACGATAAGATGTTGAGTCAGATCGGTGCGCAGGGAACGAATGCCTATACATTTGTGGAACAAACGGTTTATGTAAATGATATCCCTTCGAATCAGATCCAGAAATGGGCCGAGATCGAAGCTGAACGTTTCAGTATGGTTGTACCACGTTTGTTCCACACAGAATTAGAGGCTGTGTATGAAGAGAAGAACCGTGGATTAGACAACGACCGTTCAAAAGTTTTTGAAGCTACATTTGCGAGCCTGTTTAAGAAAGATCCATATGGAACTCAAACAACAATTGGCACAGTAGAACATTTGAAAAACCCTTCCATTACTGAAATCAAGAAATATTTCAAGACATATTATGTAGCCAACAACATGGCGATCTGCATGAGCGGCGATCTCGATTACGATTCTACGATCACCATGCTTGAAAAACATTTCTCATCATTACCGAAAGGCGATGTACCTGTAAAAACATTTCCTGCGGAAGAAAAAATTACCAGTCCGTTACAGGCAACTGTTGTAGGCCCCACTGCAGAAAGCGTTTCTCTAACATACCGTTTTGACACATCCATCCCGCAAGACCCAACATTCAGAAGTAAATTAAAAATGATCCAGATGTTGTTGACCAACGGACAAGCCGGCCTGATCGACCTTAACATCAACCAGGCGCAAAAAGCCATTGGCGGTTATGCATTTGACCTGCCGTTAAAAGACTACAGCATGCTGATGATGGGCGGTAAGCCTCAGGAAGGTCAAACGCTGGAATCTGTACAAGAATTATTGTTGGAACAGATCAATAATCTAAAAACAGGTAATTTCAAAGACTGGCTTATCCCTGCGGTAGTGAATGATTACAAAATGAGTACAATGACTCAATACGAAAGCAACAAAGCGCGCGCCGATGCTTTTGTAGATGCATTTGTGTGGGGTTTGCACTGGAAAGATTATATCAGTGAGCTCAATACACTTGAAGCTATGACAAAGCAAGAGGTACAAGATTTTACATCCACGTATTTCAAAGAGAATTATGTAACAGTCTTTAAACGCAAAGGCGTAGATACAACGATACAAAAAGTACCGAAGCCTTTCATTTCAAAAGTAGCTGTAAACAGAGACAGTCAGTCTGATTTCTACAAAGTAGTATTTAAGACATCCTCTCCTATTATCAAACCCGTGTTTGTAGACTATTCGAAAGAAGTAACAACGGGCAAGATCAAAAACTTCCCTGTGTTGTATAAGCAAAATAAAGAGAACGGATTATTTACACAGCAATTCAAATGGGATCTGGGTAAAATGCCGGACCCGTTTAACAGCTTGATGCTTTCGTATTTGAATTATCTGGGTACAGACAAATTAACTGCAGAGCAATTGAAAGAAGAGTTTTATAAACTGGGCTGTTCATACAGTTTTAATATGTCTGGAAACAATTTAATTATTTCGCTTTCAGGTATACAGGAAAATTATGTTGCCGCTTTAACGTTGCTTGAATCATTTGTAAAGAATTTAAAAGCAAACGACGAAGCGCTGACACAGATCAAATCCAACATCTTAAAAACACGAGCAGATAACAAAACGAACAAGGACATTATACTTCGTTCTGCAATGGCTAGCTATGCCAAATACGATGGTATAAATCCATTTACAAATATCATTCCTGAGGCAAGGCTAAAAGAGATCGGTTCTGCTGCATTGATCGATGCATTTAAAAAGCTATATGCATCCGAACATGAGATTGTGTATTACGGTCCTGCGACCTTACAAACAATCTCTAAAACGATCAGTAAGCTGCATAAATCTGCAGGCATACCGATCATGCGTACACAAGCTATGTATAGTTTCAGCCAGCCGGCGAAAAACAAAGTGCTGTGGGTGAATTACGATATGGTACAAGCAGAAGTATTGTTGATTTCCCGTTCCATAGATTTCAAAAAAGATTTAGTGCCAAGTCTTCAATTATACAACGAATATTTTGGCGGCAGCATGGGCAGTCTGGTATTTCAGGAAATGCGTGAATCGAGAGCCTTAGCCTATTCGGTAAAGTCAACGTTCGACATTCCTTATTATCCATCCGATCCATTTTATTCTACCTCTTACATTGGCACACAAGCCGATAAGATCAATGAAGCATTAAGCGGCATGGTAGAACTGATCGACAATATGCCAAAGTCTGAAATGCTGTTTGAAAATTCAAAGACTTCTATCTTAGAAACCATTGCCACGGAACGTGTTACCAAGCTATCTGTACTAGCCGACTATGAGCGTAACAAACGTATGGGATATACAGAAGATATCCGCAAGGCTATTTATGATTCGATTTCAACAATGAGCTTTGATGATATACATACTTTTCAGCAAACATACATCAACAATCACACGAGAACAATTCTGATCATTGGATCAAAAGACAAAATTGATTTCAGTAAACTTTCTGAATATGGCGAGGTACAAGAATTGACGTTGCAGGAGATTTTCGGATATTAATAGAGCCTAAGGCAAAAGCTTAACGCCTAATGCCTCATTGTTGCGCTGTAATAATTTCAGAATAAACATCAATAAAAAATAAAATAGGTCATTGAGGTATAAAATTCTTCAATGACCTATTTGTATAAACGTTCCATACTTTTATTATCCCGATTGTTTCTTTAAATTCGCTTTGTCACGAATGATTCAGCATCCGTTCGTATAAATTTAAAACAACATGGTTTTTCTCTATATTTTTTCAGGTCTTTTAGTTCTTTATATCGTTGCACAATACAATGGATTGATCCGTAGTAAAAACCGAATTGAATATGCTTTAGGAGGGATTGATTCAATCTTACAAAAAAGATATGAGTTAATTCCGAGTCTCGTTGCCTGTGTGAAAGGATATATGACGTATGAACAAGCCACGTTTGAATCGATCGTTGAGCTAAGGAACAGAGGCAGTGAGAACACCCTTGCATCAAACGACCAATCCGATCAGATTATTCGGTCTGTTTTTATTACAGCAGAAAACTACCCCGATCTAAAGGCGGATTCAACCTTCATGCATTTACAATATGCATTGAGCGAGGTAGAAGAACAATTGTCGGCGGCCCGCAGAACCTACAATGCACATGCCTTACACTTCAATAATAAAATAGAAAATATCCCAGGGTATTTTTTTGCTTCTATTCTAAATTACAAAAGAGTAGCAATGATCCAGATTTCAGAAAATCAAAAATCTATACCTGACATGAACGATCTATTGAAAAACAATGACTGAGGTAAAAGATATTCAATCGTTGTTCATTCAAACATATCCTGAATATGAAGAAATCCGATTGCGCTCAGATCGGTATTGGAACGGTTTGAAAATCGCAGTTGGCATTGCTTCTCTATTTTTTGTTGTAGCACTGATACCCGTATTTACATTTGCTGGAATATTATGGACGATTGGCATGTTCGTTTTTTTTACAATCTATTGCATGATCGCAAATCAATTGACGCTGAAACGCCATGATTTGTCCGTTTTTTTCAACACCATTAAAAAACCTTTTTTAGACACCCTATTAAAAACCATTGACCCGAGTTTTATTTTCATTGATGGCTCAATTCCTTTCGAGGACGTAATGCAAACAAAACTTTTTAATCCAGAACGGGCAACACCATTCATTTATAAAGGAGAGGATTATTTTTCGGGATACTATAAAGGTGTACGAATCAGAATCTCCGAAATAGCGTGGCAATTAAACGACTACCAGCAAGCAGATTCAGATTTTGAAACTTCTGTGTTAGTACTTATAGATTTCAATAAAAATATTTCTTCTAATACTTTCATCTATCCACAAAACAGTAAACACACAAAACCATTCAGTATAATAGCCAAGCCGATTGGCGAAGAAGTAACACTTGAAAACACAGATTTCGAAAATTCATTCTCTACGTATTCGGACGATGAAATCGAAGCCCGATTTATACTCTCGCATTCGTTTATGGAACGATTGCTTATACTGAAATCAATTCTAAAAAGAAATATCATTCACATTAATTTTTCAAAAAACACATGTTCCATCCTTATACACAAATATACATTATTTGAATTATCTACTTCAAAATCACTGCAAGAAGATAAACCATTTGAACGATTTTATAACGAAGTAAAAAGCATTATTGAATTGATCGATGTATTGAGGCTTAATGAAAAAATATGGAAAGAATAATACTCTATACATTAATATCGTTAAGTTGTGTTAGCTATTGTTGGTGTTTCTGCCTGAACAAACGTAAAAAATAAGAAGCGCAATTGCACAGATCAAGAATCTTAACTGATGCATTTTGAGAGCAGTGAGTTGTTGGTGATCCGCGTAATTTTCAGAGCATTTAAATAATAATAGAACTTGCGGAAACACCAACAACGGCATTAGTTACGATAAAAGCTGAATGCCTAAAGCTATAGTCTATGCAAATCATATAATAAAAATAGGTCATCAATATTGATGACCTATTTTTATTATATGATTCGGTTTTAGCTTTAAGCCTTTCGCATTAAGCCTACTCTACATGTTCCAAATCTTCCTGATCAGCTATTTTCTGAACATCATTTTCAATCCATACTAAAAATAATTTATAGGCAATTGAAAACAAAACTGCACCTAAGAACATACCGATAAAACCGCCGGCAACAAAGCCGCCGATAACACCAACAAAAATAATCGGCATAGGAACAGGCGCCCCCTTACTTAGCAAGATTGGTTTAAGCAAATGCTCCATAATATAAATAAGTAACAGCCAAACACCTAACAACGATGCCGTAACCGGATCGGATGTATAAAACATATAAATTACAATTGGAATACTTAAGGGCACAATCCCTATCTGCACAATAGATAAAAGTAAACATACAATTGTCCATACGCCTGCTAAAGGAACACCTGCCATAAAAAACCCAAATGCTGCCAGAACAGATTCAATAAATGCTACACCAATTATCCCCTTGGTTACATTTTGTATTGTACGCTCGGCTATATGAGAAAACTCTTCTCCATTTTTGCCGGCAACCCGTACAAAAAATTTGTGTGCTAAATCAGAAGATGCTTTTGAATGAGCCAGAATTAAACCTGCTATAATAACAGATGCTAGGAAGTGTATCAAACCTAAACCTAAGCTGCCGATAAAGCTCAATACAGCAAGACCAATAGCTTCAATTTGCGTGGCATGTTCTTTAAAAACTCCTGAAGAATCGCTGACTAGTTTTTGAGAAAAATCATATAAAGCATTATCAATAATTGGCAAACCTTTAAAATTTTCAACAATAGCTGTCAATTGTGTTCTGTTGGCCTCCGATAGCACATGGGACAATTCTTTTACAAGAGAATGAATGAGTAGATATGAGGGTAAGATAAAAATCACCAAAGCAACTCCGGTAATTAATATAGCTCCCCATTTGTCTGTCATCTTAAATCTTTTTCGTAACAAATTTAAAATAGGCATAGCAGCCACAGCTAAAATAATTCCGCCTAGAATGATTGATAGAAATGGCATTAAAATGATATAACTAAAAACAATCATTCCAAGAAACAATATCAATCGAATAGCAGTTTCTATAGAATTCTTAACATAGGGAGCCCCTTGGTTGTCCATAAAATAAAATGAATTAAAATCTTTGAGTAAAAATACACATGAGCGCAATTTCATGAATAAGTTTCATTACATCATTACATGAAAACTAGTTTTTCTATCAGAAATTAGAATAAAACAGTTTAAACGCATTAAAAGACAATTTTATATCATTCATTATCAATCAATAACAGGAAACACAGAATAAGCATTGAATTTTTACGGGTTAATACGTAATATTGAAGGATTATACTTAGTTTATTAAATTCACTACTATACATTCTTACACGAAAAATGAGCGGAAAAATTAAAGTAGCTAATCCAGTTGTTGAATTGGATGGCGATGAAATGACAAGAATCATCTGGAAATTTATTAAAGATAAATTGATCCTTCCATACTTGGATTTAGATATCAAGTATTATGATTTGGGTATGGAGCATCGTGATGCTACAAACGATCAGGTTACTATTGATGCTGCTGAAGCTATTAAAAAATATAGTGTTGGTATCAAGTGTGCAACTATTACTCCTGATGAGCAACGTGTAGAAGAATTCAAGCTTAAACAAATGTGGAAGTCTCCAAACGGTACCATCCGTAACATCTTAGATGGTACAGTATTCCGTGAGCCGATCGTTTGTACAAATGTACCTCGTTTGGTAACAAACTGGACAGCACCTATCATTGTTGGGCGTCACGCATTTGGTGACCAATACAAAGCAACAGATTTCGTTGTACCTGGCAAAGGTAAATTAACCATCAAATTTGAAGGCGAAGATGGAAAAGTAATTGAGCACGAAGTATATAAATTTCAAGGTGCTGGTGTTGCAATGGGTATGTACAATACAGAAGAATCAATCCGCGGATTTGCTTCTTCTTGTTTCAACATGGCACTTTCTAAAAAATGGCCTTTATATTTATCTACTAAAAACACCATCTTAAAGAAATACGATGGCCGTTTCAAAGACATTTTTGAAGAAATCTATCAACAGGAATATAAATCTAAATTTGACGCTGCTGGTATTGTATACGAACATCGTTTGATCGATGATATGGTTGCATCTGCGTTGAAATGGCATGGTGAATTTGTATGGGCTTGTAAAAACTATGATGGAGACGTACAGTCCGACACGGTTGCACAAGGTTTCGGTTCATTAGGTTTAATGACATCTGTATTGGTTACTCCAGACGGTTCTACTATGGAAGCTGAAGCTGCTCATGGTACAGTAACACGTCACTACAGAGATCACCAGGCTGGCAAGCCAACTTCTACAAACCCGATCGCTTCTATCTTTGCTTGGACTAGAGGTCTTGAGTTCCGTGGTAAAAAAGATGGCAACGCTGAATTGGTTAACTTCTGTCAGACACTTGAAAAAGTTTGCGTAGCAACTGTAGAAAGTGGTAAAATGACAAAAGATTTAGCAGTTTGTATCCATGGCAACAAAGTTAAACATGGCGAACACTACTTATATACAGAAGAATTCTTAGCTGCAATTGATGATAATTTGAAAGTAGCTTTAAAGAAGTAATTTCTAATGCAATTTATACACATAAAACCTCGCTTTCATCGGCGGGGTTTTATTTTTATACCTTATCCCGTATCTTACGTATACGTAATAAAACAAAGCACACTAGCGCAAATAAGTCGATGTCAACAGATATACATTATTTAATTGGTGATGCTACAAAGCCCGATGTTGCCGGAAATAAAATCATTGCCCATATATGTAATGATGTTGGCGGCTGGGGAAAAGGTTTTGTATTGGCAATCTCCAAAAGCTGGCCAGAGCCAGAAAGAAAATACAGGGAATAGTTTAAACAAGGACCTGATTTTAAACTCGGACACGTTCAATTCGTAGAAGTTGAAAGTACACTTTGGGTAGCTAACATAATTGGCCAGCATAAAATTAACAAAGATGAACATGGTAATTCACCGATCCGTTACGAAGCAGTATTCTCGGGACTTGAAAAGGTGGCTCACTTTGCTTTCGAAAAAAATGCAAGTGTTCATATGCCAAGAATCGGCTGTGGGCTTGCAGGAGGAACGTGGGATAAAATAGAACCTCTAATTAAACAAACATTATCAAACAACAATATTACAACCTACGTGTATGACTTTAATTAACCACAGACGCAAAACTATTTAAACTTATAACCCTATTGAACGGAGCCTTTGTCATATCGCTGGATTTTGAATTGTATTGGGGGGTACGAGATTCAAAAACACTTGAACACTATAAAGAGAATCTTTTAGGTGTGAGAGATGTAATGCCGCGCTTGCTCAAACTACTTAATGAATATAATATCAAAGCCACTTTTGCTACTGTTGGTTTGTTGAGCTTCGAAAACAAAGAAACACTTATTGCAGGTCTACCGGAAACCTTGCCAAGCTATACCAATACAGCTTACAACTTAACGCCTGAATATCTAACACATGTAGGTCATTCTGAAACTGAAGACAAATATCATTTTGCTGCTTCATTGATCCAGCACATACTACATGAAGGTGTTCATGAAATTGCGTCACATACCTTCACACATTATTATACATTAGAGGAAGGTGCGACTCTTGAGTCATTCAAAGCAGACATAGAGGCCTATAAAAAAAGAGCGCACGCCTTAAGCATACCCATAAATACGATCATTTTTCCCAGAAATCAATACAACAATGAATCTCTTCAAGCGTGTAAAGAAGCTGGTTTCCTTGGGTTTCGAGGCACAGAAGATAATTGGATGTACAGAACATTAAGCAGAAAACAGGAAACACGTTGGCGTAGGCTTGCCCGATTGATCGATGCTTATTGGAACATCAGCGGCACGCATTGCCATGACTGGACCGAATTAAAAGATCCCAGTGGTTTATATAACATTCCGTCCAGCAGATTTCTTCGCCCCTATTCTGCTAAATTGAAATGGCTGGAAAGTTTTCGACTGTCGCGTATTACCAATGCTATGACTCATGCAGCTATGAATGGAAAAGTGTTTCATTTATGGTGGCATCCGCACAACTTTGGAAAAGATATTCAGGATAATTTAAACTTTCTTCGGTCTATTTTAGAACATCAACAGACTCTCTATAAAATCTATGGCTTTGAGTCGCGAACAATGAATAAATGTTATTCCATCATAAATAGTTATGAGCAACGATAAGGAAATTATCAAGCGTGCAGTTGAACGTCACGATATTGACAGCAGTATTTTCCAGGGCAGATATGTAAACTTTCAGCAAGGAAAATATACAGACGAATTCATTTATGGGCGCTACCAGATGTTTGAAGAGATCGACCAGATACTATCCAAACTTCCTAAAGGTGCGCGAGTGCTTGACCTTGGCTGTGGCACAGGACATTTCTCTACCTACATTCACACGTTGGGATATGAAGTTACCGGACTTGATCCATCTACAAAAATGCTGGAATATGCCCGACAGAATTTTCCTGAAATCACCTTTGTAGAAGGCTACTCCAATGCACTCCCCTTTGAAGACAATACGTTTGATCTGATCATTAGCATTGAAGTACTTCGTTATTTAGATACGAAGATCGTGATTGAATCCTACAAAGACATTCTTCGCACCTTAAAGCCCGGCGGAAAAATGTTTATCACCCATGTAAATACGCTGGCAACCGAAGGCTATTTTATTTTCTATCATTTAAAAAAGCTTGTGCATAATTTCAAAGGAAAAGAATATCATAGTGCTTATTTTACTTCTGCAGTAAAAGAAGAACGCATCTTATCTCAAATCGGATTCAAACATATCCATTGCATCGGCCGTATGTTTGCGTCTGTGCGCACAGGTTATAAATTTGGGAAAACCATTGGCAAGACCTATGCGAAGGTATTGGAGAAATTTAATCCCAAGCAGCGTTTTGCTAAAAGTGCGTTCAAAAATCTGTCCGGGCATTTGATTGTGATTGCGGAAAAGTAATCATACTTATTCATTAAAACCTCCAAGGTTTTGTATAACGTATATTCTATACTATAACATTCAAAACCTTGGAGGTTTCTTTCAAATAACTACATCATGAAATACAAAATGCTTGTGCTTGATATGGACGACACCTTATTAACGGACGACCATCGCATATCTGAAATCAATAAAGAAGCGCTTCGTAAAGCACAAGAGCTGGGTGTGTATGTGGTGTTGGCTTCTGGTCGCCCGACACCAGCCATGACGGCATTCGCAGCAGAATTAAACTTAGCACACTACAACTCATATATTCTTGCTTATAACGGTGCTGTTATTATGAGCATGAAAGATAATAGTATTTTATTTGAACAAAGTTTAACAAAAGAAGAGATTCATAAATTGTATGATTTTAGTGTAGCTCATAAGGTGCACATCATTACGTATATCGATGGACAGATCGTTAGCGAAACGAACTCCCCTTATATTGATATTGAAAAGAATATTACAGGGATGCCTTTTTATAATGTTACCGATTTTAAAGAAGCAGTACATTCATCAGCCATCAAATGCATTTTATTAGAAGATCCGACGTATTTAAAAGAAGTTGAAGCATTATTAAAAGCAGAGATGCCTGATAAAAGTGTAGCAACATCAAAACCTTATTTTTTAGAAGTAACGCATCATGGCATTGATAAAGCAGAAAGCCTAAAACGTTTAGCGGCAAAGTTAAATATTAAACAAGAAGAAATCATTGCTGTTGGAAATGCAGGTAATGATCTATCTATGGTTGAGTATGCAGGATTAGGTATATGGGTTGACAATGTTACTCCTGAACTTCGTGACAAAGCAAATTTCATAGTTGCATCGAATAATAATAACGGTGTTGCTGAAGTCGTAGAACGGTTTATATTAAATAGTAATACGTAATAGGTTTTAAGTTTTAAGTTTTAAGAGTCCGTTATTTTTATCAGTTTGTGTAGTCAAAAAGTACTACTGAGGCACAATCAATAATAAATTTCTTCAGTATCAACTTATACTATAAGGGAAAACTTTTTCATTTATCACACATTCTCAATAACTGTCTTCTATAAATCCAATTAAAATTGCTTTCTGACGCAAATGATGGTATATTATATACCATAGATACAATTTGTGTAATGATCAGTGGGAAGAAAATTATAAAAACAAGTGCCAGAATATTATTGTGGCTCACAGGAATATTTATGCTCCTGTTTGCTATGCTTTGGCTTATTTTGAAAGTCCCTTCCGTTCAGAATTTTTTGGTTTCAAAAGCAACAAACTATGTAAGCAATAAGACGCATACACGCGTTGAATTAGCTTATATTGATTTAGGATTTCCAAAATCTATTTTACTGCAAGGTATATTTTTAGACGATAAAAATCATGACACGCTTGTTTCAATACAAGAGCTTGAAGTAAATTTAAATATGCTGGCGCTCTTATCCAGAACAGTTTCAGTTGAATCCTTAGGGCTTGACAATTTCTATGTGCGGTTAAAAAGAAACGATAAAGACAGTACATTCAATTATCAGTTTTTAATTGATGCATTTGTTTCGGACAAAGAAAAAGAAGTCAAGATCGACACAACCGACTCTGGTTCTCCGTGGACGATCAAAGCAAATGCTATTTCTTTAACCAATGGGCACTTTGATATGAAGGATGGATTGAGCGGACTAACGATGCGCCTCTCTGCCGGTGAAATAAAAGCAAAACTCAACAAACTGGATCTGGATAAAAGCATCGCTGACCTCGGAGATATAGACCTGTCAGATGTGCATGGAATCATGCGTAATACAAAACCTGCATCCACAACTGCAGACACTACTTCCAGAGGATGGAATGGCATTTACACTTCCGGCCTCACCATCCAACGTTCATCCTTCAACTATTCAGATGCAATCACTTCTATGCTGATCTCTGCTCAGATCGGTGAACTTGAATTAAAAAATACTACAATAGATTTATCCGGGCAGCACATTGCAAGTGATGGTTTATCGATCACTGAAAGCACCTCACTTATTCAGCTAAATAAATCTACCGATACAAGCAGTTCTTCGTCCAATGAACCAGGCTGGCACGTCCAGCTTGCGTCTCTTGATCTTAAGCAAGATGCATTTAAGATGGATATATTGAATGAAGAAAAAATACCAAGAGGAATCGACTGGAATCATTTGGCTCTTACTTCAATCAATACTTCTACAAAAAACATTGTATATAACGGGCCATTGATTGAAGCGACGATAGAATCTCTTTCTGCACAGGACAAAAGCGGATTTGGCATTCGTTCTTTAGAAACAAAGGCGCAGATGGATGCCACCCATGCATCACTAACAGGTTTATCGCTTGTAACCAATCATTCACGTCTTGGCCAGAATATTCAAGTCAGCTATACATCTTTAGATGAGATCATGTCTTCTCTATCGATCGACTGTTCAATGAAGAACAATCAGGTAGCAATTAAAGATCTGTTATTACTTGTACCTTCTCTTGACACAGTAGAAATTATTCATAAAAATAAAGACCGAATTGCAGCATTCGATCTCATTGCAAAAGGGAACGTCAACAAACTCGACATTCAACAATTTTATATAAAAACACTGAGCAGCAGTATTGACACCAAAGGTGTAATAAAGAATGTTATGGATGCGGATAAATTATTTATGGATCTTGCATTTAAACGTATTCAGACTGGCGGAGCTGACCTGGCATCCCTCCTGCCCGACAGTACACTCCCAGCCAGCATACATATTCCTTCTGAAGTTTTCTTAAAAGGAAACTACAAAGGTACATTATCGGATTTCCAATCTACCATGGATATGAGCAGTTCTATAGGAAGTGCATTTGTCCATGCAGATATGAAAGATCTGCAAAAAGAACTGCCGTCATATAAAATTGCATTACAGGCACATAGTTTTGATTTAGGAAAACTACTTGAACAATCCAGTTTAGGGAAAGTAAATGGAGCTGTGGATGTAACCGGCAGCGGACTCGACACAAGCACTGCAACCGCAGTAATACATTCTGATATAGAATCAATAGGCATTAATAATTATAACTACCATTCCATTCATGTTGAAGGTAAAATAGACAAAGAACTCATTTCAGGCAAAGGCAATATAGATGATACAAATCTCAAACTTTCATTTGATGCAAAAGCAAATTTAAATAACAAAGAGGAATTTTATGATCTGCAATTTATTTTAAATGGTGCAGATCTTCAGGCATTAGGTTTAACAAAAGAGCATGTAACAGTCTCTGCCAATACAGATATTCATCTTACGGGTGATCCTGTAAAAAATATTAATGGAAATATTGCAACACGAAATATCTTAGTTATTCAAAATGGCAAAAGATATAAAGAAGATTCGTTGATCTTAGTATCAATCAATGAACCGGGCAAAAGCAATATGAAGCTTAACAGTTCAATGCTGGCAGCCAGTTTTGACGGCAACATTGATGTATTTACTGTAGGTGATGCGATCAACAATCACTTGAATCGTTATTTTAATTTCTCTGATACAAAATTTAAAAAAACGAATCCTCAAAATTTTGCTTTTGAATTAAAATTAAATGATTCCCCGATATTAAGAGAGGTAATCCTTCCATCATTAAAGAATTACAATCCTATGAGTATAAATGGCTCGTTTAACAGCGAAGAGTCAAAACTTACAATCAATGCTATAATTCCTCTTGCAACCTATGAAGGTACTACAGTAAATGATTTCATTTTAGATGTAGATTCTGATTCGGAAAAACTAACGTATGCAACGGGCTGGGACTATTTAAAAACCGGAGGCATTGCACTTCAAAAAACTACTGTAGACGGTAAAGTGCAGCACGATACAGCTTCAATAAATCTCAACATTAAAAATTTAGCTGAAGAAGATAAAATTCAATTAAACTCGATATTTACTTTTGCCGACCATGCACATTATCGTTTTAGTATTTTAAAAGATGGCTTGGCTCTTAAACAGAAAAAGTGGGATGTTTCTGAAAACAACTATATCGACATAGCTAAAAACTATTTATTCGCAGATCATTTCAAACTTTCTCAAGACAAACAATTTATCGAGCTTCAATCTTCTGAAGAAGGAAAAAATCTGGACCTGAAATTCAATGCCTTTGATCTTCATACGCTTTCTCAAATCATAGAAGATGATACCATGCTGGTACAGGGAATTTTAGATGGAAATATTAATCTTAAAAATTTCCACGAAAATCCTGCATTCACTTCCAAATTGGATATCAAAGATCTGGCCTATAGACAATCGAGAGTCGGAAATTTAAAAATATCCGCAGACAATTTAACAGCCGATCGATATACAGCAAGTATTGAACTAAAAGATTCACTAAACAAAGCCACCGTAAGTGGATATTATTTAAGTTCTGATGAAAAAAGTGCATTGAATTTCAATGCAAATATCCAATCCATTGAGCTTCATGCGCTGGAAGCTTTTAGTGGCGGACAAATACAAAGCAGTACAGGAAATGTAAAAGGAAATATAGCTATTACAGGTTCGGTAAAGGACCCAAAATTCAATGGCAACATTCAATTTATTGATGCTTCAACCAAGGTTTCCTACATCAATCAACGTTTATTCATGAAGAAAGAAACCATTACAATCACTTCAGATAAGGTTTCTTTCAATTCATTTAATATTCTTGACTCATTAAACAATAAAGCCATCATTAACGGATATGCAGACATCAAAGAATTGGACAATATCGGTTTCAATTTAAGTTTGAACACTGATGACTTCATGGTATTAAACACCACAGCTGCCAACAATAAACTATATTATGGAAAGGTAATACTTGATAGCAAAATCTCTATCAAGGGAGATCAAAACCTTCCTGTCATCAATGCAGATATTAATATTGTCCGGGGAAGTCATTTCACATTTGCGGTTCCTGATTCAAAAGTTACTGTTGACCGAGGTGATGGAATTGTAATTTTCACAAGCGACTCTTCTTCTTTAGATCCGATCATGCTTAGACAAACGGAAGAAATTTCTACAGAAAAAATAACAGGTATCGACTTCTCTTCCAAAATACATATTAATAGAAACAGCACCTTAAAATTATTGGTTGATCCCATTTCGGGAGATTCGCTCTCTGTTCGAGGTGATGCAGATCTGAACTTCAAAATGGATGCAAGTGGCCAAACAAGTTTATCAGGGAGATACGTTGTTTATGATGGAAACTATAAAGCATCTTTAGAAAATTTAATTGTACGTAAATTTAATATCACCAGAGGCAGTACTATTATATGGAGCGGAGACCCATTGAATGCTCTTGTTGATATTAAAGCTACTTATACAACAAAAACGGCTCCGGATGGACTTCTTGCAAATAGTGCAGTTATAGATTCAAGTGCATTACGCAAACCTCTCCCATTCATTGTGATCATGTCTATGAATGGAGAACTGCTAAAACCTGTAATCAGTTTTCAATTAGACATGCCCGATAACGTGAAAGGTGCGA
>Ga0247817_10000584_pt1 | contig 19787 bp, 18 predicted proteins | sample UWRJL212509R1_FD_178010 | JGI IMG/M metagenome (GOLD analysis project Ga0247817, IMG submission 178010) | Plant litter microbial communities from Arlington Agricultural Research Station in Wisconsin, United States - UWRJ-L212-509R-1 | ecosystem: Environmental > Terrestrial > Plant litter >...
ATCCGCACCCTCGACATCGAGGAGGTCGGCAAGACGCCGCGTCACGGAACCTTCTTCCAGATGAACGGCAACTTCTCCTTCGGCGACTACTTCAAGGAGGGGGCGATCACCTACGCGTGGGACCTTCTGACGAGTAGCGAGGCCGACGGCGGCTTCGGCTTCGCCGAAAAGGACCTCTGGGTCACCGTCTACAAGGACGACGACGAGGCCATCGCACTGTGGAAGAAGATCGCCGGGCTCCCCGACGAGCGCATCCAGCGACTGGACATGGACACCAACTACTGGTCCACCGGCCAGCCCGGACCGGCCGGCCCCTGCTCGGAGATCTTCTTCGACCGCGGACCCGCCTACGGCCAGGACGGCGGACCGGCGACGGACGACGACCGTTACGTCGAGATCTGGAACCTCGTGTTCATGCAGTACCTGCGTGGCGAGGGACAGGGCAAGAGCTTCGACATCCTCGGTGAGCTGCCGAAGAAGAACATCGACACCGGTATGGGTCTCGAGCGCGTCGCCTTCATCAAGCAGGGCGTCGAGAACATGTACGAGATCGACCAGGTTCGCCCCGTGCTCGACCGTGCCGCCGAGATCTCCGGCCGTCGCTACGGCGCCGTGCACGACGACGACGTGCGCATGCGCGTCATCGCCGACCACGTGCGCTCGAGCCTCATGCTCATGTCTGACGGCGTCACGCCATCGAATGAGGGCGGTGGATACATCCTGCGCCGCCTCATGCGTCGCACGATCCGTGCCATGCGCCTGCTGGGTGTCGACGCGCCGAGCTTCGCCGAGCTGTTCCCCGCCTCGCGCGACGCGATGAAGGCCGCCTACCCCGAGGTGGAGACGAGCTACGACCGCATCGAGCGCCTGGCTCTCGCAGAAGAGGAGACGTTCCTGCGTACCCTCGCGAGCGGCACCCAGATCCTCGACCTCGCGGTACTCAAGACGCAGGAATCCGGCGCGAAGGAGCTTCCCGCCGACACCACGTTCCTCCTCCACGACACGTTCGGGTTCCCGATCGACCTCACGCTCGAGATCGCAGAGGAGGCCGGTCTCACGATCGACCGCCCCGCGTTCGATTCGCTCATGCTGCAGCAGCGCACGCTCGCGAAGGCCGACGCTCGCGCCAAGAAGGGCACGATCGCCGACCTCTCGGTGTTCGGTGAGTTCCGCGCGCTCGGTGAAACAGTGTTCACCGGCTACGAGTACCTCGAGACCGAGAGCACGATCTTGGGCCTCATCGTCGACGGTGTGTCGGTCAACAGCGCGAGCGCGGGCAAGATCGCCGAGGTCATCCTCGCCGAGACCTCGCTCTACGCGGAGTCCGGTGGACAAGAGGCGGACGCCGGCACGATCGTCGGCAACGGATTCGAGCTCGAAGTGCTCGACGTGCAGAAGCCGGTCAAGGGACTCATCAGCCACAAAGTGCAGGTGACGAGCGGCGAGGTGTCGGTCGGTGCTCCCGCCACGACTCTCGTCGACCACGAGTGGCGCAGGGGAGCGACGCAGGCACACTCCGCGACGCACCTCATCCACGCCGCCCTTCGCCAGGTGCTCGGACAAGATGCCCACCAGGCCGGTTCGTACAACAAGGCCGGGTACATGCGACTCGACTTCTCGTGGAACAACGCGCTCTCGGCTGCCACCCGCAGCGAGATCGAGGAGATCGCCAACCTCAAGGTGCGCGAGAACCTCGAGGTCGAGACCCGCATCATGAACCTCGACGATGCCAAGGCGCGCGGCGCCATGGCGCTCTTCGGTGAGAAGTACGGTGACGAGGTGCGCGTCGTAGAGATCGGCGGCCCGTGGTCGCTTGAGCTCTGCGCGGGAACACACGTCACCCGGTCGAGCGAGATCGGCCTCATCAACGTCGTCTCCGAGACCTCCGTAGGTTCTGCAGCGCGCCGCATCGAGTCACTCGTGGGCCTCGAGGCCTTCCGCGACCTCGCTGCCGAGCGCGCGATTGTGAGCGAGCTCACGAGCAACCTCAAGACGCCGCGAGAGAACCTGCCGGATCGCATCGCGGAACTCGTCGCCAACCTCAAGGCCGCCGAGAAGAAGATCGCGAGCTTTGAAGCCGCCGCTCTCGCACAGCGCGTGCCCGCGATTGCCGCGAACGCGCGCAGCGTCGGCTCGGTGACCCTCGTGAGCGAGAACGTCGGTGCTGTCGCAACGAGCGACGAGCTGCGTTCCCTCGTCACGAGCGTTCGTGAGCGCCTCGGGGCCAGCCCCGCGGTCGTCGCTCTCGCAGCCGATGTCGCGGGCAAGCCCGCGGTCATCGTCGCCACCAACCAGGCTGGCCGCGATGCGGGCGCCAAGGCAGGCGCTCTCGCGAAGGTCGCTGCCGGCGTGCTCGGCGGCGGTGGAGGCGGCAAAGACGACATCGCGCAGGGTGGTGGCTCCGACGTCGCGGCGATCGGCGCCGCGCTCGACGCGATCACCGCTGCGGTTGCGAGCTAGTGCGCTCAGGCGTACGTCTCGGGGTCGACGTCGGCACGGTTCGTGTCGGCGTCGCCCGCAGTGACTTTCACGGCATGCTCGCTACCCCGGTCGAGACTGTGCCTCGCGGCGACGGCGACATCGCCCGGATCGTGGCGATCGCCGCAGAACTCGACGCCCTCGAGGTGATCGTCGGGCTGCCACTGGCACTCTCCGGGCAGCGCACGGCATCCACGGAGGATGCCACCGGTTTCGCCGTGAGGCTCGCCACCGCCCTCGAGATACCGGTGCGTCACGTCGACGAGAGGTTGTCGACGGTTTCGGCCCAGGCGGCGCTGCGGACATCCGGTCGATCATCAAAACAGGGTCGTCCCGTCATCGACCAGGTGGCGGCGGTTATAATTTTGCAGCATGCCCTTGACTTCGAGCGGTCGCGAGAATCTGCGCCGGGCGTCGTCGTTGACCCGGACAAAGGACTGTAGATCGTGACGAACGAGCCAAGCTGGGAAGACATCTTCGCCTCCCAGCCAGCGGATCAGCCCGCAAAGCAGCAGCCCGTGTACGCCCCGCTCGACGGCCCGGCGCCGCTCACCCGCCGTGAGGCACGCGAGGCGGAGGCCCGTGGCTCCGGCGCCAGCCAGCCTCCCCGTGGCGGCGGTAAGCCTCCGCGCGAGCCCAAGCCCAAGAAGCGCCGCCGTTTCGGCTGGGTCATCGTTCTGCTCGCGTTCGTCGTCGTCGTCGGTGGAACCACGTACTACGGCTGGACCAACTACGAGCCGCAGATCCGCAAGGTGCTCGGCATCGAGCTTCCCAACGACTACGAGGGCGCGGGTGAGGGCGACGAGGTCGTCGTCGTCATCCAGGCCGGCGACATCGGCGAGGATGTCGCGCACACCCTCGTGAAGGACGAAGTCGTCATGACCTTCGACGCCTTCTACTCGCTCCTGCTCAAGGACGACGTGCAGTTTCAACCCGGCAACTACTCGCTCAAGAAGCACATGAGTGCGGCATCCGCCCTGAGCGCGCTGCAGGACCCCAAGAACAAGATCACCCAGCGCGTGACGATCCCCGAGGGCACGACACTTCCGAGCGCTCTCGAGCTTCTCGCCGCAGCCACCGAGCTGCCGGTCGAGGACTTCCAGGCCGCAGCGAAGGACTACACCTCGTTCGGAGTGCCCAAGAACGCCCCGAGCCTCGAGGGCTACCTCTTTCCGGCGACCTACCCGCTCGATCCGGGAATGTCGGCCAAGCAGGTGCTCCAGGTGCTCGTTGACGAGATGTTCAAGCGTCTCGACGCAGCGGGTGTCGCTGAGAAGGACCGTCACACGGTGCTGACCAAGGCTGCGCTCGTGCAGCGCGAGGCCGGCAGCAACCCCGACGACTTCTACAAGGTCGCTCGCGTGTTCCAGAACCGTCTCGACACGAAGGGCTGGAAGCTGCAGTCCGACGCTTCCGTCGCCTACGGCACCGGCAACCTGCACACCGTGTGGACTACCGCTGCCGAGCGTGCCGACGCGTCGAACAAGTACAACACCTACGCGAACGCGGGCCTCCCGATCGGCCCCATCGGGCTTCCGGGCGAGCTCGCCATCGACTCGGTGCTGCACCCCGCCGACGGCGACTGGTTCTTCTTCGTACCGATCGACTTGCGCACGGGTGAGACAGTCTTCTCGAAGACGGCGACCGAGCACGAGGCCGCGGCCGCCAAGCTCCGCGCCTGGTGCGCTGTCGCCGAGAACAAGTCGTACTGCGACTAGTGGTTCAGCTCGCCGTTCTCGGGTCACCGATCGCACACTCCCAGTCACCACGCCTGCACGCGGCCGCCTATCGCGTGCTCGGGCTCGACTGGTCGTACGGGGCGGTCAACGTCGATGAAGCCGGCCTTGCGGTCTTCATCTCTCAACTCGACGATGGATGGCGCGGCCTCTCACTCACGATGCCGCTCAAGCGCAGCATCCTCCCGATGCTGTCGACGCGCGAGCCGCTCGTCGAGCTGACCGGCGCGGCGAACACCGTGCTCCTCGACGGTGGCGGGCTGCACGGCTTCAACACGGACGTCTACGGGGTGTGGGCGGCGCTCAGCGCGACCGATCACGAGGTGTACGACAGGGTGGCGATTCTCGGGGGCGGTGCGACCGCGGCATCCGTGCTCGTCGCTGTCGACCAGTTGGGCGCCGAGGAGATCGAGGTCTTCGTGCGCACTGCCGCGAATGCCTCACCTCTTGTGGCGCTCGGGGAGCAGCTCGGGTTCGAGGTCGTCGTGCGTGCCCTCGGCGAGCCGGTCGAGGCCGATGTCGTCGTGAGTACCCTTCCGGGAGGGGCGACCCACGACGCTGTCTTCGCGGGCGCACCCCTGTTGCTCGACGTCGCCTACGACCCGTGGCCGAGCGCGCTCGCGCAACGCTGGAACGGCACAGTCGTCTCTGGCCTCGAGATGCTCCTGCACCAGGCCCACGCCCAGGTGGCGACCTTCGTCACCGGCAGCCCCGCGGGCGAGCTCGACCCCGCGGTGCTCCCCGCAATGCGGGCGGCGCTCGTCTGAGCCTGTGGGAGGATTCTTTACATGCTCCGTTGGTTGACCGCAGGTGAATCCCACGGCCCCGAACTCGTTGCGATTCTCGAAGGGCTGCCCGCTGGCGTGCCCGTGAGCCCCGCGCAGATCCAGGCCGACCTCCAGAGGCGCAAGCTCGGCTACGGCCGAGGTGCGCGCATGAAGTTCGAACAGGACGAACTCACGATCTCGGGCGGCATCCGCTTCGGACTCACGATGGGCAGCCCGATCGCGCTGCGCATCGGCAACACCGAGTGGCACCGCTGGGTCGATGTCATGAGCGCGGAGCCCGTGGACATTGAGAGCCTGCCCAAGGGTCGCGGTGCACCCCTCACGCGTCCCCGCCCCGGCCACGCCGACCTCGTCGGCATGCAGAAGTACGACTTCGACGAAGCACGCAACGTGCTGGAGCGCGCGAGCGCCCGCGAGACCGCCGCGCGCGTCGCCCTCGGTGCTGTCGCACGTGCTTTTCTCGCCGAACTCGGCATCGGCCTCGTCGCTCACACGCTGTCCATCGGTTCCGTGCGGGTGCCCGAGGGCTCGGCCCTGCCCTCGGTGACCGACGTCGATGCGCTCGACGCCGACCCGTTGCGCTGCTTCGACGCCGCGACATCCGCTCGCATGGTCGAAGAAGTGGACCAGGCGCAGAAAGACGGCGACACCCTCGGCGGTGTCGTCGAGGTGCTCGCGTACAACCTGCCGCCCGGGCTCGGCTCGTACGTGCACTGGGACCGCAGGCTCGACTCGCAGCTCGCTGCAGCGCTCATGGGCATCCAGGCGATCAAGGGCGTCGAGGTCGGCGACGGCTTCGAGACGACGACCCGCCGTGGTTCGCAGGCGCACGACGAGCTCGTCGCCGCGACCGACGGAATCACCCGCCTGAGCGACCGCGCCGGCGGCATCGAGGGCGGCATGTCGATGGGCACCGTGCTGCGCGTTCGCGCCGGCATGAAGCCGATCGCCACTGTTCCGCACGCACTGCGCACCGTGGATGTCGCGACCGGCGAGGCAGCGGAGGCGCACCACCAGCGTTCCGACGTGTGTGCCGTGCCCGCGGCCGGAGTCGTCGCCGAGGCCATGGTCGCCCTCGTGCTCGCCAACTCGGTGATCGAGAAGTTCGGCGGTGACTCCATCGAGGAGACCCGCCGCAACCTCGAGGGCTACCTCGCGGCGATCCCGTCGTCGTTGGCAACAGCGCCGGCCTCCGACAGCAATGCCTGAGTCTTTCGAACAGCGTCCCGTCGTCGTTCTCATCGGCGCGCCCGGCGCGGGTAAGACCCGCATGGGCAAACGCCTGGCCAAGCTGCTCGACGTGCCGTTCATCGACACGGACAAGACGATCGTCGCCGAGCACGGGCCGATCGCGGCGTTGTTCGAGACCCACGGCGAGCCACACTTCCGCTCGATTGAGCGTGACCATGTCGCCCGAGCACTGTCCACGGGCGCCGTCGTCGCGCTCGGCGGGGGAGCCGTGCTCGATTCGTCGACCCGGGCTCTCCTGCAGGGTCACCGCATCGTGCTCCTGACTGTCTCAGCCGAGGCCGTCGAGCAGCGCATCAGCAACGACAAGCGACCGCTACTGAAAGACGGCATCGGGGCGTGGGTCGCCCTCGCCGAAACGCGTCGCCCCATCTACGAGTCGCTCGCGACCCGCACATATGACACCTCGAACCGACCGCTCGACAAGATCGCAGCCGACATCGTCGACTGGATCACGGAGGACTCCCGATGACCACGACCACCATCCCCGTGACAGGGGATTCCCCCTACGACGTCCTCGTCGGCAACGGGATCCTGTCATCGGTCGCCGACTACCTCGGCCCGACCGTCGCGAAGGTGCTCATCGTGCACCCGGCCGCGCTCGGGGCGAAGGCCAACGCACTACGCGAATCGCTCACCCCGCGCTTCGAGGTGCTTCTCGCCGAGGTTCCCGAGGCTGAAGACGCCAAGCGCGTCGAGGTCGCAGCATTCTGCTGGGGAATCATGGGCCAGACCGACTTCACCCGCACCGACGCGGTCATCGGTTTCGGCGGGGGAGCGACCACCGACCTCGCCGGATTCGTCGCCGCCACCTGGCTGCGCGGCGTCAAACTCATCCAGATCCCGACCTCGGTCGCGGGCATGGTCGACGCCGCAGTCGGCGGCAAGACCGGGATCAACACCGCCGAGGGCAAGAACCTCGTCGGTGCCTTCTACGCGCCAGCAGTGGTCATCGCCGACCTCGACGTGCTCGACACACTGCCGCGCAACGAGATTCTCGCGGGGTTCGCCGAGATCGTGAAGTGCGGTTTCATCGGCGACCCCACGATTCTCGACACGATTGAATCGAACGTGGATGTCGCGACCGACCCGACCACTCCCGAGTTCCGCTCCGTCGTCGAAAAGTCGATAGCGCTTAAGGCGCGCGTCGTCAGCGAGGACTTCAAGGAGAACGGCCTGCGCGAGATCCTCAACTACGGCCACACCCTCGCGCACGCGATCGAGCACGCCGAGCGGTATCGCTGGCGCCATGGGGCAGCGGTATCCGTCGGCATGGTCTTTGCGGCAGAACTCGCGCTGCTCGCCGGCAAACTCGATGAGTCGGTCGTCGACCGGCACCGGGCCATCCTGACCTCACTGACTTTGCCGATCGACTACCCGGTGGGCCGCTGGAAGACCCTGCTCGCAACCATGCAGCGCGACAAGAAGGCGCGCGCCGGAATGCTCCGCTTCATCGTGCTCGAGGGCGTCGGCAAGACCACGGTTCTCGCCGGGCCGGAGGAGCCGATGCTCTTCGCGGCGTACCAAGAGGTCGGCGTCTAGACGTCGCCGAGCCCGCGTACGTCGCTGCCGTGGTCGCGAGCCGATTTCGGCGGTCTGAGCCGATAACTTTCGGCTCTCTCAGCCGTTTTCGGCTCGCGAGCGTTGCGCCTAGATTTCCCCGAGCACTTTCGCGCGGGCGGTGTCGTATTCGGCTTGCGTGATGTTGCCGCCCGACAGCAAAGCATCGAGCTCGGCGAGCCGCTCGCCGGTCGACCTCTGCACGTTCTCCTGCGCCGCTGGCGCGAACGACTGGCTGTTCATCGCCTTGATCGCGAGATCCGTCTCGAACGTGGTGGGGTCGTTCCCCGATTGGATGACCTTGCCAATGTTTCGCGCCTTGATGATCAGCGTCACGATGCCGCCGATGACGATGAGGGCGACCATGAAGCCGAACAATCCCTCGAACCCCGAGCTGGACCCGAACTCGGGAACAACGCTGGGGTCAGGCAGGTACGGGGTGTCGTTGTCCATGGCTAGACGATAGCGCTCCGCTAGGCTCAAACCCATGCCCAACATCCTCGTTCTGAACGGCCCGAACCTCGGGCGCCTCGGCAGCCGTGAGCCCGATGTCTACGGAAACCAGGACCTGGATGCCCTGCGCGCGCTCCTCGAGGGCGAGGCGCCCAACGGCACCACGATCGACCTGCGGCAGACGGACGACGAGGCGACACTCCTCGGATGGCTGCACGAGGCCGTTGACGCGAAGAACCCGGTCATCCTCAATCCCGCTGCCTTCACCCACTACTCGTACGCGCTCAGGGATGGCGCGGCGCAAGTGACGAAGGCGGGCATCCCGCTCATCGAAGTGCACATCTCGAACCCGCACGCGCGTGAGGAGTTTCGCCACACGAGCACCATCTCGGGCGTTGCCACCGGCGTCATCGCAGGGTTCGGCTTCGACTCCTACCTGCTCGCGCTCAGTGCCATTGGCCGCCTGACCGCCTAGGCGGGTAGACTCTCTGAGGCCTTAGGGCCGCCGACTTTTACCAAAAGAACAACTGAACGGATTTTCCATGGCTGACTCCACCGCTGACATCAAGAACGGCGTAGTTCTCAACATGGACGGCCAGCTCTGGACCGTCATCGACTTCCAGCACGTCAAGCCCGGCAAGGGTGGCGCGTTCGTGCGCACCAAGGTCAAGAACGTCATGAGCGGCAAGGTCGTCGACCGCACGTTCAACGCCGGCGCGAAAATCGAGACCGAGGTCGTCGACCGCTCCGACTACCAGTACCTCTACGCTGACGGCGAGAACTTCGTCTTCATGGACCTCAGCAACTACGACCAGATCACGCTGAGCAACGCCCAGGTCGGCGACGCCAAGAACTTCATGCTCGAGAACCAGACGGTCACGATCGCGCTGCACAACGAGGCCCCGCTCTACGTTGAGCTCCCGGCATCCGTCGTGCTCGAGATCACCTACACGGAGCCCGGCCTGCAGGGCGACCGCTCGACCGGTGGCACCAAGCCCGCAACGGTCGAGACCGGCTACCAGATCCAGGTTCCCCTGTTCCTCGAGCAGGGCACCAAGGTCAAAGTCGATACGCGTGACGGCTCGTACCTCGGGCGCGTAACCGACTAATGGGAGCTCGTTCCAAGGCGCGTAAGCGCGCACTTGACCTTTTGTACGGCGCGGACGTTCGCGGCGAATCCATCAACGCGGCACTCGCGACCGAGCAGGCTCGGGCCGACAACGACCCGAAGCGTGCGTCGTCGTGGGGCTACGCGCGCGACATCGTCGTGGGCATCACCGAGCACGGCGACGAGATCGATGAACTCATCGAGACCTACGCGCAGGGCTGGACCATCAGTCGCATGCCCGCCGTCGACCGCGCCATCGTGCGTATCGGCATGTGGGAGATCCTCTTCAACGAGGAGATCCCTGACGGCGTCGCAATCTCCGAGGCTGTCGAGAGCGCCACCGTGCTCAGCACTGAGGACTCTGCCGGTTTCGTGAACGGGTTGCTCGCGCGGGTGGCGCAGACCCGCGCCTAGCTCTAGTTTCAGGCTGTCGCACGCTGCGAGAGTGCAGAAGGTGCGATTGAGATGAATGGATGTCGCAGTTTCTGCACTTTCGACGGGCCAGACCAGGCTAGAACAGCCGCAGCACCAGCATCACCGCTAGTGCCAGCATCACGGCGGCGATCACACCGTCGAGGATGCGCCATGCCACCGGCCGCGCGAAGACCCTGCTGAGCAGCCGCGCACCGTAGCCGAGCGCGGTGAACCAGACGATGCTCGCGACGCAGGCGCCGATCGCGAAGAGCCATTTGCCGTCCGGCCCGTGGGTGGCCGCGAGCGATCCGAGCAGCAACACCGTGTCGAGGTACACGTGCGGGTTCAGCCAGGTCAGCGCGAGTGCCGTGAGCACCGCAGCCAGCAACGGGGTGGATGCCGCGGCGCCAGCCTCGAGCGCTTTCGGGCGTAGTGCGCGCCGAGCCGCGAGTGCCGCGTAGCCGAGCAGGAACAGCGCCCCGGCAACAGTCACGATCGTCAGCGCGAGGGGTGCTGCCTCGACGAGCGCGCCGATTCCTGCCACGCCGAGGGTGATGAGCACGATGTCGGAGAGCGCACAGACGGCGACGATGGCCAGTACGTGCTCCCGTTTCAGGCCTTGCCGCAGAACGAAGGCATTCTGCGCACCGATGGCGATGATGAGGGAGGCACCCGCGGTGAGGCCGGACAGAAGCGGAAGAAGAGTGGATGGCACGACGTCAACGGTAGAGCGCGACATCCATTCGCCGCTCCTAATGTTTTTGATGCCGCATTAGAATCGCTAATCATGGATCTGCAACTGGACCAACTGCGCACCCTGACCGCAGTCATCGACGGGGGCAGCTTCGACGCCGCGGCCATCGCGTTGAGCGTGACGCCGTCGGCGGTGAGTCAGCGGATCAAGGCACTGGAGCAGCAGGTCGGACGGGTGCTCGTGCAGCGGTCGAAGCCGGTGCGTCTCACCGAGTCGGGCGCCGTCGTGCTTCGCCTGGCGCGGCAGCTCGAGTTGCTCGAAGCCGACGCAAGCGCCGCCCTCGACAACGACGGCGTCACGAACCTCGCGATCGTGGCCAACGCGGACTCGCTCGACACGTGGCTGCTGCCGGCACTGGCCGGCCTCGAAGGAATCACTTTCGATCTGCGCCGCGAGGATCAGGGCCACTCGACCGCGCTCCTGCGGGAGGGGGCCGTGATGGCAGCCATCACGAGCGAGCCGGAGCCGGTGCAGGGGTGCTCCGTCACTTACCTCGGAGCGATGACCTATCGGCCCCTCGCGACTCCGGCCTTTCTCGAACGCTGGCCGTCGCTCGAGTCGGCACCCGTCGTGATCTTCGACCGCAAAGACGAGCTGCAGGATGCCCACTTGCTGTCTCGAGGTGTCGATCCGCTCACGCCGCCGCGTCATTATGTGCCGGGGTCGAGCGCCTTTCTCGATGCCGTGGTGCTGGGCTTCGGCTGGGGGATGCTGCCCGACCTGCAGTCCCGCGAGCTCCGGTCAACCGGCGCCCTCGTCGAGCTCGAGGCGGGTGCTGCGATCGACGTGCCGCTCTACTGGCAGCAGTGGGCGCTCGACTCACGGGCGCTGAGTGCGGTGGCGGAGGCGCTCAAGCGCGGTATAGTCGAACCACCAGACATCCTTTAAATTCCGTCCAGAGAGGCGGGGAAGGAGGTCAGAATGACTGCACGCGTTGTCTTGCATCAGGCTGATATCACCCGGGCGTTGACTCGGATCTCCCACGAGATCCTTGAGTCCAACCGTGGCTCATCCGATCTCATTCTTCTCGGCATCCCCAAGCGCGGGGTGATCCTCGCCAACCGACTGGGCGCGATCCTCGACGGGATCGAACCGGGTGCAGGCAGTATCGGTGCGCTCGACGTCACGATGTACCGCGACGATCTCGCGAAGCAGCCGACGCGGGCGCCGGCTCCGACATCCATTCCGGCCGGTGGAATCGATGGCAAGACGATAGTTCTCGTCGACGACGTTTTGTTCTCGGGCCGCACGATTCGCGCGGCACTCAACGCGATCAACGACCTGGGGCGCCCGCGTGCCGTGCGCCTTGCAGCGCTCGTCGACCGGGGGCACCGCGAGCTGCCAATACGCGCGGACTTCGTCGGCAAGAACCTGCCCACGAGCCTCGCCGAGCGCATCAACGTGCGGCTCGAAGAGACCGACGGCGTTGACGAGGTGACGATCGAATGAGGCACTTGCTCTCCACGAAGGACCTGGCCCGCGACGAGGCGATCGGCATTCTCGATGTCGCAGAGGACATGGCGGATGTCGCGACCCGCGAGGTCAAGAAGCTCCCGGCCCTGCGCGGCAAGACCGTCGTCAACCTCTTCTTCGAGGACTCCACGCGCACGCGCATCAGCTTCGAGGCTGCGGCAAAGCGCCTGAGCGCCGACGTCATCAACTTCAGCGCCAAGGGTTCGAGCGTGTCGAAGGGGGAGTCCCTCAAGGACACAGCCCAGACGCTTGCGGCCATGGGCGCGGATGCCGTGGTCATTCGCCACGGCGCATCCGGCGCTCCCGCGGTGCTCGCCCAGAGCGGCTGGATCGATGCGGGCATCGTGAACGCGGGCGACGGCACCCACGAGCACCCGACGCAGGCGCTCCTCGATGCGTTCACGATCCGCCGTCGTCTGCACGGAACCGCAGCCCGAGGCAAGGCGCTGGACGGCGTTCGCGTCACGATCGTCGGCGACATCCTCCACTCGCGCGTCGCACGCAGCAACGTCTGGCTGCTCACGACCCTGGGCGCCGAGGTGCACCTCGTCGCACCCGCGACCCTCGTGCCTCTCGGCATCGACTCCTGGCCGGTCACGGTGGGCTACGACCTCGACGCTGCGATCGCTGCGAAGCCTGACGTCATCATGATGCTGCGCATCCAGAGCGAGCGGATGCACGCGGCGTTCTTCCCGAACGCACGCGAGTATTCACGCGAGTGGGGCCTCGACGACGAGCGGCTGGCGAAGCTGCCTGCGGGTAGTCTGGTCATGCACCCCGGACCGATGAATCGCGGTCTCGAAATCTCCGCCAATGCTGCCGACTCCGCGCAGTCGACAGTTCTGGAACAAGTCGCGAACGGGGTCTCGATAAGGATGGCTGTGCTGTATCTCTTGCTCTCTGGCGGTGCGTCATGACGACGATTCTCGTGAAGGGCGCAACCCTGCCCGACGGCTCGACCCGTGACTTCTTCGTGAAGGACGGCCTGTTTGCCGAGACCGGTGTTGCCGACACCACGATCGACGCCGCGGGCCTGCAGGCGCTCCCTGGCCTCGTCGACCTGCACACTCATCTGCGCGAGCCGGGCTTCGAGCAGAGTGAGACAGTGCTCACCGGGTCGCGTGCCGCAGCGATCGGCGGATTCACCGCTGTCTTCGCCATGGCCAACACGATGCCGGTATCGGACACCGCCGGTGTCGTCGAGCAGGTGGCATCCCTCGGAGCAGAGCACGGCTACGTGACAGTGCGACCGATCGGCGCCGTCACCACGGGTCTGCAGGGCAAGGCCCTGAGCGAGATCGGTGCGATGGCCGGTTCGCGCGCCAAGGTGCGCGTCTTCTCCGACGACGGCGTGTGCGTGTCTGACCCGCTGCTCATGCGCCGCGCTCTCGAGTACGTCAAGACCTTCGACGGCGTCATCGCGCAGCACTCGCAGGATCCGCGCCTGACCGAGGGCGCCCAGATGAATGAGAGCGAGCTGTCGAGCGAACTCGGGCTTGCCGGCTGGCCGGCCGTTGCCGAAGAGTCGATCATCGCGCGCGACGTTCTGCTCGCGCAGCACGTGGGCGCCCGGCTCCACGTCTGCCACGTGTCGACCGCTGGCTCGGTCGACGTCATCCGCTGGGCGAAGGCCCGCGGCATCCAGGTCACCGCAGAGGTCACCCCGCACCACCTCCTGCTCACCGAGCAGCTCGTGCGCGGCTACGACTCCCGCTACAAGGTCAACCCTCCGCTGCGTCGCGAAGAAGACGTGCTCGCCCTGCGCGAGGCCCTCGCTGACGGCACGATCGACATCGTCGCTACCGACCACGCACCGCACCCCCTCGAAGCCAAAGAGTGCGCGTGGGATGAAGCGGCCAACGGCATGGTCGGGCTCGAGTCCGCCCTGAGCGTCGTCCAGGCCGCGGTCGTCGACAACGGACTCCTCAGCTTCGCGGATGTCGCGCGCGTGCTCTCGGCCAAGCCCGCCGAAATCGGTCGCCTCGACGGCTACGACGCACCGTTCGCCATCGGCAGCGCCGCGCACTTCACCCTCTACGACCCGTCGGTGACGCGCTCGTTCGCGGTGGAGCACCTGCACGGCAAGAGCGTCAACTCGCCCTACCTCGGCACGGAGCTTCCCGGACGCATCGTCGCGACCGTGCACCACGGCCGTCCGACGGTACTCGACGGAGAGCTGCTCGACGCAGCACTCGTCAAGGAGGCCGCTCGTGGATAGGTACTTTCTGCTCGGCATCGTGCTCGCGTTTCTCGCCCTCATGCTCGCGCTTGCCGCGTTCGGCTGGTACCTGCGTGCACGCAGGCAGCGGAGCATCCCGTCGACTGTCGAAGCACCGACGGAACTCACCGGCTCGCGGGAGTTCGCCGGCTTCTACGTGTCGACGACGAGTGCCACCGACCCGCTCGACCGCATCGCCGTGCGCGGCCTCGGCTTTCGCTCGCGAACGACGGTGATCGTTGCGGCAGAGGGCATCCTGATTCCGATCAAGGGGCAGGCGGACGTTTTCGTCCCGGCCGCAGACCTGCGCAAGGTGGGACGCGCCACCTGGACCATCGACCGCGGCGTCGAGCCCGACGGACTCGTCGTCGTCGACTGGACCCTCGGCGAGCGCGAACTCGCCAGCTACTTTCGCGTCGACGAGCCCGCCGGGCTTCTCGACGCGGTGACAGAACTACTCAAGACAGGAAGTGACGCGAAGTGACCAACTCCGCACCAGCCGTACTCGTACTCGAAGACGGCACCCGCTACGAGGGCCGTGCCTACGGCGCCCGCGGCCGCACGCTGGGCGAGGCTGTCTTCGCCACCGGCATGACCGGCTACCAGGAGACCCTGACCGACCCGAGCTATGCGGGCCAGATCGTGGTCATGACAGCGCCGCACATCGGCAACACCGGCATGAACGACGAGGACCTCGAGTCGTCGAAGCTCTGGGTCGCCGGCTACGTCGTGCGCGACCCCTCCCGCGTCGTCTCGAACTTCCGCTCGCAGCGCAGCCTCGACAGCGACCTCGAGTCGCAGGGCGTCGTCGGTATCTCCGGCGTCGACACGCGTGCCATCACCCGCCGACTGCGTGACGCAGGTGCAATGCGCTCCGGCATTTTTTCGGGCGCGGATGCAGCGCTCCCCGCAGAAGAGCAGCTCGCGATCGTGCGCGCCGGCGCTGAGATGAGCGGCCTCAACCTCTCCGGCCAGGTGTCGACACTCACGGAGTACGTCATCCCTGCCGAGGGGGAGCGTCTGGGCAACCTCGCCGTGCTCGACCTCGGCGTCAAGACCTCCACTCTGAACTACCTCGCCGCCCGCGGGTTCGAGGTGCACGTACTGCCGCAGTCCACGACGCTCGAAGAAGTGCTCGCTCTTGAACCCGTCGGCGCCTTCTACTCGAACGGCCCCGGCGACCCCGGTGCCTCCGACAGCCACGTCGAACTACTGCAGGGCATCCTGCGCGCCGACGTGCCGTTCTTCGGTATCTGCTTCGGCAACCAGCTTCTCGGCCGTGCGCTCGGCTTTGGAACCTACAAGCTGCCTTTCGGTCACCGCGGCATCAACCAGCCGGTCGTCGACAAGTCGACCGGTCGCGTCGAAGTGACGAGCCACAACCACGGATTCGCGGTTGACGCTCCGATCGGAGTCATCTCGGAGAGCTCCACCGGATTCGGTCGCGTCGAGGTCAGCCACGTCAACCTCAACGACAACGTGGTCGAAGGGCTCAACGCCCTCGACATCCCCGCGTTCAGCGTGCAGTACCACCCTGAGGCTGCGGCCGGCCCGCACGACTCCAACTATCTGTTCGACCGGTTCAGAGACCTGGTCGTCGCCAACCTGAACCCTTCGAGAACCTCAGGGACCGCGGTCGCTGAGCCTCTCGACGCGAAGACCACTGAGACTGCGAACACCGAGGACAAGAACTAATGCCCAAGAGGGAAGACATCAAGTCGGTACTCGTCATCGGCTCCGGCCCGATCGTCATTGGCCAGGCGGCAGAGTTCGACTACTCCGGAACCCAGGCCTGCCGCGTGCTCCGCGAGGAGGGGGTGCGCGTGATCCTCGTGAACTCCAACCCCGCGACGATCATGACCGACCCCGACTTCGCCGATGCGACCTACATCGAGCCGATCACCTGGGAGGTCATCGAGACGATCATCGCCAAGGAGAAGCCTGACGCGATCCTCCCGACCCTCGGTGGCCAGACGGCGCTCAACGCAGCGATCGACCTGCACAACCACGGGATCCTCGAGAAGTACGACGTCGAGCTCATCGGCGCGAACTTCGAGGCGATCAACAAGGGCGAGGACCGCCAGATCTTCAAGCAGCTCGTGCTCGACGCGGGTGCGGACGTAGCCAAGAGCTACATCGCGCACACCGTCGAGGAGGCTGTCGACTTCGCAGAGGACCTCGGCTACCCGCTCGTCATCCGCCCGAGCTTCACGATGGGTGGCCTCGGCTCCGGCTTCGCGTACGACCGTGAGGAGCTCATCCGCATGGTCGGCGACGGCCTGCACCAGAGCCCGACCACCGAGGTGCTGCTCGAGGAGAGCATCATGGGCTGGAAGGAGTACGAGCTCGAGCTCATGCGCGACACGGCCGACAACACCGTCGTCGTCTGCTCGATCGAGAACGTCGACCCCGTCGGCGTGCACACGGGTGACTCCATCACTGTGGCTCCCGCCCTCACTCTCACCGACCGCGAGTACCAGAAGCTCCGCGACATCGGCATCGACATCATCCGCGCCGTCGGCGTTGACACGGGTGGATGCAACATCCAGTTCGCCATCGACCCGGCCAACGGTCGCGTCATCGTCATCGAGATGAACCCGCGCGTCTCCCGTTCGAGCGCGCTTGCCTCGAAGGCCACCGGCTTTCCGATCGCCAAGATCGCCGCGAAGCTCGCGATCGGCTACCGACTCGACGAGATCGACAACGACATCACCAAGGTGACCCCCGCGTCGTTCGAGCCCACGCTCGACTATGTGGTCGTCAAGGTTCCGCGTTTCGCGTTCGAGAAGTTCCCGGCCGCCGACACCACGCTCACGACGACCATGAAGTCGGTCGGCGAGGCGATGGCGATCGGACGCAACTACTCGACCGCGCTGCAGAAGGCGCTCCGCTCGCTCGAGAAGCGGGGGAGCAGCTTCCACTGGCGCCAGGTAAAACGCGACAAGAAGGCTCTCCTCGAGCTCGCGAGCGTTCCGACCGACGGCCGTATCGTCACGGTGCAGCAGGCTCTCGTCGCCGGTGCCACCAACGAAGAGGTCTTCGAGGCGACGAAGATCGACCCGTGGTTCATCGACCAGATCATCCTCATCAACGAGGTCGCGGCAGAGCTCGGCACCCTGCGCGCGCTGGATGCAACGCTCTTCCGTCTCGCGAAAGACAACGGCTTCAGCGACTTCCAGATCGCCGAGATCCGCGGACTCAGCGAGGCCGAGGTGCGCCGCCTCCGCTGGCAGCTCGGAATCCGCCCGGTCTACAAGACGGTGGACACCTGTGCGGGGGAGTTCCCGGCCCTGACGCCGTACCACTACTCGAGCTACGACTCCGAGACGGAGGTCGCGCCGAGCGAACGCCGCAAGGTCGTCATCCTCGGTTCCGGCCCGAACCGCATCGGCCAGGGCATCGAGTTCGACTACTCCTGCGTGCACGCCTCGTTCGCGCTGTCGGACGCGGGCTTCGAGACGATCATGATCAACTGCAACCCGGAGACCGTGTCGACCGACTACGACACCTCTGACCGCCTGTACTTCGAACCGCTCACGCTCGAAGATGTGCTCGAGATCATCCACGCCGAGTCCCAGTCGGGCGAGCTCGTCGGAGTCGTCGTGCAGCTCGGCGGCCAGACCGCACTCGGACTCGCTCAGGGACTCAAAGAGGCCGGCGTTCCCATTCTCGGAACCACTCCGGAGGCCATCGACCTCGCCGAGGAGCGCGGACTCTTCTCCAAGATCCTCAGCGACGCCAAGCTCATCGCCCCGAAGAACGGCACGGCGACCAACGTCAACGAGGCAGTCGTCATCGCCGAGAACATTGGCTACCCGGTGCTCGTGCGTCCCTCGCACGTGCTCGGCGGCCGCGGCATGGAGATCGTCTACGACACCGAGTCGATGCTCGACTACTTCGAGCGGGTGAAGGACCAGGCGATCATCGCTCCCGGTTCGCCCCTGCTTGTCGACCGGTTCCTCGACGACGCCATCGAGATCGACATCGATGCCCTCTACGATGGCACGGAGCTGTATATCGGCGGCATCATGGAGCACATCGAGGAGGCAGGCATCCACTCGGGTGATTCTGCCTGCACGCTGCCGCCCGTGACCCTCGGTCGCGACGTCATCGATCGGGTGCGGGATGCCACCCTCGCCATCGCCCAGGGCATCGGAGTGCAGGGCCTGCTCAACGTACAGTTCGCGATCGGACAGGGCATCCTCTACGTGCTCGAGGCGAACCCCCGTGCCTCGCGCACCGTTCCGTTCGTCTCCAAGGCACTCGGGATCCCGCTCGCCAAGGCCGCGTCGCTCATCATGGTCGGCTCGAGCATCCGCTCGCTCGTCGACTCCGGACTCCTGCCCGCGCAGGACGGCTCGATCGTGCCGCTCGACTCGCCGATCTCGGTGAAGGAGGCCGTGCTGCCGTTCAAGCGCTTCCGCACCAAGGAGGGCCAGGTCGTCGACTCGGTGCTCGGCCCGGAGATGCGCTCGACCGGCGAGGTCATGGGCATCGACTCGAACTTCCCGAAGGCGTTCGCGAAGAGCCAGGAGGCTGCCTACGGCGGACTCCCGCGCACCGGCAGCGTCTTCGTCTCGGTCGCCGACCGTGACAAGCGCGCCATCGTGCTCCCCGTGCTGCGGCTGCACCAGCTCGGCTTCACGATCCTTGCGACCGAGGGCACCGCCGAGGTGCTCAACCGCAACGGCATCGAGGCTCGCGTGGTGCGCAAGTACTTCCAGGGCCAGCAGGTCGTCGAGGGCGAGCCATCCATCGTCGATCTGATCAACAGCGGTGAAGTGGATGTCGTCATCAACACCCCGAGCGGACGCAGTGCGCGTGCCGACGGCTACGAGATCCGCACGGCCACGGTCGCCGCGGACAAGCCGCTCTTCACCACGATCGCCCAGCTCGGAGCCGCGGTTGCCTCGTTCGAAGTGATCCAGGACGGCTTCGACGTGCGCTCCCTGCAGGAGTACGCGATCGACCGCGCGGAGAGGCTCGCTGCCGGATGACCAGTTTCGAATCCAGCCCCAGGTCGTTCGGCGAACGATTGAGCACCGTCTTCGCTGACACCGGGCACCTCTGTGTCGGCATCGACCCGCACGCCTACCTGCTGAACGAGTGGGGACTGTCTGATGACGCCTCGTCCCTGCGGGAGTTCGGCCTGCGCGTCGTCGAGGCCTCGGTCGGCTCCGTCGGCATCGTCAAGCCGCAGGTGGCGTTCTTCGAGCGCCACGGCTCGGCCGGCTACGCAGCACTCGAAACAGTCATCTCGGCCGCTCGCAGCGCCGGACTCCTCGTGATCGCCGACGCGAAGCGCGGGGACGTCGGCTCCACGGTCGAGGCGTACGGGCAGTCCTGGCTTACCCCGGGCAGCCCGCTCGAGTCCGACGCCATGACCATCAGCGCGTTCCAGGGACTCGGGTCGATCGATGCCCCGCACGAACTCGCCCTCGCGACGGGAAAGGGACTCTTCGTCCTCTCGGCGACAAGCAACCCGGAGTCGCTCTCGGTACAGGGAGCGGTTCTTCCTGAAGGCGCGTCAGTATCGGCGTCTATCCTTGCTGGGGTG
>Ga0247817_10000585_pt1 | contig 19764 bp, 9 predicted proteins | sample UWRJL212509R1_FD_178010 | JGI IMG/M metagenome (GOLD analysis project Ga0247817, IMG submission 178010) | Plant litter microbial communities from Arlington Agricultural Research Station in Wisconsin, United States - UWRJ-L212-509R-1 | ecosystem: Environmental > Terrestrial > Plant litter >...
CTTGCTCCCACAGAAAGCCATCGCGGGCAAGCCTTGCTCCCACAGGAAGCCATCGCGGGCAAGCCTTGCTCCCACAGGAAGCCATCGCGGGCAAGCCTTGCTCCTACAGAAAGCGATCGCGGGCGAGCCTTGCTCCTACAGAAAGCTGTCGCGGGCAAGCCTTGCTCCCGCAGAAAGCGATCGCGGGCAAGCCTTGCGCCTACAATTGATCTTGGTTGATACAGAATCTGTGTTCTCTGGAGATCCCCTGTGGGAGCAAGGCTTGCCCGCGATGGCGTTTCAGGATCCAGCAAAAGTGGCCTGACTGCCCCCAATCCGGGACTTGGGCCGAGCACAAAATCTGTGCTCGATGAAGATCCCCTGTGGGAGCCAGCCTGCTGGCGATGGCAATTTCAGCCGCCCCGCAACTGGCCGAATTGCCACCGATTCCGTAACATCCCCACCCTCGTTTCCGGCCACGTCCTGCGGCCCGTATTGTCTGGGTAACCCATGAAACCACAACGTCTGCGCGCCGATGTCCTGGCCGGACTCACGACCTCGTTCGCCTTGCTGCCCGAATGCATCGCCTTTGCGCTGGTAGCTCATCTCAACCCATTGATGGGCCTGTATGGCGCTTTCATCATCTGCACCCTGACCGCACTGTTCGGCGGCCGCCCGGGCATGGTTTCCGGGGCCGCCGGATCAATGGCGGTAGTCATCGTCGCGCTGGTGGTGCAACACGGCGTGCAGTACTTGCTGGCGACCGTGCTGCTGGGCGGGCTGATCATGCTGGCCTTCGGTCTGCTCAAGCTGGGCAAGCTGGTGCGCATGGTGCCGCACCCGGTGATGCTCGGCTTCGTCAACGGCCTGGCGATCATCATTGCCCTGGCGCAACTGGAGCATTTCAAGAGCGGTGAAGCCTGGCTGAGTGGCGCGCCGTTGTACCTGATGACCGGTCTGGTGGCCGCAACGATGGCGATCGTCTACCTGCTGCCACGTCTGACCCGCAGCGTGCCGCCAGCGCTGGTGGCGATTCTCGGCGTGGGGCTTGCGGTTTACCTGCTGGGCCTGCCAACCCGTACCCTCGGCGACATGGCCCACATTGCCGGTGGCTTGCCGACCTTCGCGCTGCCGGACATTCCCTGGAATTTCGAGACCCTGCGCATCATCGCCCCGTACGCCATATTGATGGCGATGGTGGGGCTGCTGGAAACCCTGCTGACCCTGAACCTCACCGATGAAATCACCGAGAGCCGTGGCTACCCGGATCGCGAATGCGTGGCGCTGGGTGCGGCCAATATGGTCTCCGGGTTGTTCGGCGGCATGGGCGGTTGCGCGATGATCGGGCAGACCGTGATCAACCTCAGTTCGGGTGGGCGTGGGCGGTTGTCCGGGGTAGTGGCCGGCGTACTGATTCTGTTGTTCATTCTGTTTTTGTCGCCGCTGATCGAGCGCATTCCGCTGGCCGCGCTGGTGGGCGTGATGTTCGTGGTGTCGCAGCAAACATTCGCCTGGGCGTCGTTGCGGGTGCTGAACAAAGTGCCGCTGAACGACGTGCTGGTCATCGTCGCCGTGACGGTCATTACGGTGTTCACCGACCTTGCCACCGCCGTGCTCTGCGGCATTGTCATCGCAGCACTCAACTTCGCCTGGCAACAGGCCCGCGAACTGTACGCCGACGCGCACATTGAGGCCGACGGCAGCAAGCTTTACCACCTGCACGGCACACTGTTCTTCGCCTCGACCACGCCCTTTCTCAATCAGTTCGATCCCGCCAATGACCCGGCCGTGGTGACGATCGATTGCCGTCACCTGAGATTCGTCGACTACTCGGCCATCGCCGCACTGAAAACCCTGCGGGAACGCTACGCCAAGGCCGGAAAACACCTGCGCGTGTTTCACCTCTCGGAACGCTGCAAGCAAATGCTCAAGCGCGAAGGCGCAGAACTCACCTGACGCAGCTGCCACACATCCTGTGGGAGCCGCGCTTGCTCGCGATGAACATTACGCGGTGAACCTGCAAATCCCGGCTGTGGGAAACGATGAAAATACGCGCCGCGTATTTTCATTACCTGCGACGCCACATACCTCTAAACGACAGACCATATCTCCCAACGAAAATAACTTTCATGCGGTTTGAAAATCACGTCTCGAAATGATTTAAGAGTTTCACAACCCATTCGACGTGACCCTTTCGAGGAGTACCGCATGACACCGTCCTTCGGCTATTGGCTGCTGGTTTATGCCGCCATCGCCATCATCGCGCTGATCGTTCTGATCGCCCGTTACCGGCTTAATCCCTTCATCGTGATCACCTTGGTGTCGATCGGCCTGGCCTTGCTGGCCGGCATGCCACCTTCCGGTGTGGTCGGCGCTTACGAGGCCGGCGTCGGTAAAACCCTGGGGCACATAGCGCTGGTGGTCGCGCTGGGCACCATGCTCGGCAAAATGATGGCCGAGTCCGGCGGCGCCGAGCAGATGGCGCGCACGCTGATTGATCGATTTGGCGAGAAAAACGCGCACTGGGCGATGGTCTGCATCGCGTTCCTGGTCGGACTGCCGCTGTTTTTCGAGGTCGGTTTTGTCTTGCTGGTGCCGATCGCCTTTACCGTAGCGCGGCGTGTGGGCGTGTCGATCCTGATGGTCGGTTTGCCGATGGTCGCCGGCTTGTCCGTGGTGCACGCCCTGGTGCCGCCGCACCCGGCCGCCATGTTGGCGGTACAGGCTTATCAGGCGTCCGTAGGGCAAACCTTGCTCTACGCGATTCTCATCGGTATCCCGACGGCGATCATCGCCGGCCCCCTTTACGCAAAATTCATTGTGCCGCGCATTCAACTGCCGGCGGATAATCCGCTGGAGCGCCAGTTCCTCGACCGCGAACCGCGGGACCGTCTTCCGGGTTTCGGCATCACCATGGCGACCATTCTGTTGCCGGTGGTCCTGATGCTGATTGGCGGCTGGGCGAACCTGATCTCCACGCCAGGCAGCGGCTTGAACCAGTTTCTGCTGTTCATCGGCAACTCGGTGATCGCCCTGCTGCTGGCGACCGTATTGAGTTTCTGGACCCTGGGCATTGCACAGGGTTTCAGTCGCGAATCAATCCTCAAGTTTACCAACGAATGCCTGGCACCCACCGCCAGCATCACCTTGCTGGTGGGCGCCGGGGGTGGCTTGAACCGGATTCTGGTGGATGCGGGCGTTACCGACCAGATCGTCGGCCTGGCCCAGGAGTTTCATCTGTCGCCACTGCTCATGGGCTGGCTGTTCGCCGCGCTGATGCGTATTGCCACGGGGTCGGCGACGGTGGCCATGACCACCGCTTCGGGCATCGTTGCACCGGTGGCCATTGGTCTGGGATATCCCCATCCGGAGTTGTTGGTGCTGGCGACGGGCGCGGGGTCGGTTATCTTTTCCCACGTGAACGACGGCGGCTTCTGGTTGATCAAGGAATACTTCAACATGACCGTCGCCCAGACCTTCAAGACCTGGACCGTGCTCGAGACCATCATCTCGGTGGTTGCTTTCGGTCTGACCGTGGGTCTTTCCTACCTGCTTTAACCGGAGCCGCCCGCCATGGACATCCTCTACCACATCCGAGCCCGTCAGGATTCCTTCAGCGCTGGCGAAGGACGCATCGCCAGGCTGATGCTCGATGACGTAGGGTTTGCCGCGTCCGCCAGCCTCGATGAACTGGCGCAACGCGCCGAAGTGAGCACCGCTACGCTGTCTCGTTTTGCCCGCACGGTGGGCTGTCGCGACCTGCGTGATTTGCGCCTGCAACTGGCCCAAGCCAGCGGCGTCGGCAGCCGTTTTCTCGACCCGGCGGGCACGCCAGAGCAGTCGGCGTTTTACGGGCAAATCGTCGGTGATATCGAGTCGACGCTGCGCCAGCACCTGTCGGCGTTCGACGAGTCGCGCTTCGCCGATGCGGTCAAGTTGCTCGGCCAGGCGCGGATGATTCACGCCTTCGGCATGGGCGGTTGTTCGACCTTGTGCTGCGACGAGTTGCAAGTTCGCCTGGTGCGTTTCGGTTACCCGATCGCGGCGTGCCACGACCCGGTGATGATGCGCATCACCGCTGCCAGCCTGGGTGCGGAGCACACGGTTATCGCCTGCTCGCTGACCGGCATCACCCCCGAATTGCTCGAAGCCATTGAACTGGCGCGCAACTACGGCGCACGGATTCTTGCCATCACCCGGGCCGACTCGCCACTGGCGCAATTGGCCGATGTGGTGATACCGCTGCAAGGCGTCGAAACCTCATTCATCTACAAACCCACCGCAGCGCGCTACGGCATGTTGCTCGCCATCGACGTGCTCGCCACCGAGGTGGCACTGGCCAATCCTGAAGACAATCAAGAGCGTCTACGGCGGATCAAACTCGCCCTGGACGATTACCGCGGCGGCGATGACCATTTGCCGCTGGGAGACTGACATGAAGTACGACACGCTGATTCGCAACGCCTTGATCATCGACGGCACCAACACCCCTGGCTACTCCGCCGACGTGGCGATTCTGAACGGACGCATCGAACGCATCGGTGACTTGCAACACGACTCGGCCAACGAAGAAATCGACGCGGCAGGTCGGGTGTTGGCGCCAGGATTCATCGACGTGCACACCCACGATGACACTGTGGTCATCCGCCAGCCGCAGATGCTGCCAAAACTCAGCCAGGGCGTGACCACGGTGATCGTCGGCAACTGCGGGATCAGCGCCTCGCCAGTGAGTTTGCGCGGCGATCCGCCGGATCCGATGAATCTGCTCGGCACCGCGTCAGCGTTTGTTTACCCGACATTTCGCGATTACCGCGCCGCCGTCGAAGCGGCGCAAACCACGCTGAACGTCGCCGCTCTGGTCGGCCACACCGCGTTGCGCAGCAATCACCTCGACGACCTGTTCCGCACCGCCACGCCGGATGAAATCAGCGCCATGCGCGAACAGCTGCGTGAAAGTCTGCAAGCCGGTGCCCTCGGTTTGTCCACCGGACTCGCCTACGCCAGCGCCTTCTCGGCCTCCACCGATGAAGTGATGCAACTGACTGAAGAGCTGACTGCGTTCGGCGCCGTCTACACCACCCATTTGCGCAGCGAATTCGAACCGGTGCTGGACGCCATGGACGAGGCCTTTCAGATCGGCCGTCATGCAAAAACGCCCGTGATCATCTCCCACCTCAAATGCGCCGGTGCGGGTAACTGGGGGCGCAGTCCGCAACTGTTGGTGGCGCTTGAAGAAGCGGCGAAGACGCACCCGGTGGGCTGCGATTGTTATCCCTATGCGGCAAGCTCTTCGACCCTGGACCTCAAGCAAGTCACCGACGCCCATCGCATCACCATCACCTGGTCGACGCCGCACCCGGAGCTGGGTGGTCGTGACCTGATGGACATCGCCGCTGACTGGGGTGTGCCACTGCTGGACGCCGCCCGCAAGTTGCAACCGGCGGGTGCGGTGTACTACGGAATGGACGAGGCCGATGTGCGAAGAATCCTCGCGCATCCGCTGTCGATGGTGGGCTCTGACGGATTGCCGGAAGACCCGTTTCCGCATCCGCGTTTGTGGGGCGCTTTTCCACGGGTGCTCGGGCATTTCAGTCGCGACGTCGGACTGTTCCCGCTGCACACCGCCGTGCACAAAATGACCGGGCTTTCCGCCGCGCGCTTCGGCTTGAAAGAGCGGGGCGAAATCCGTGAAGGGCACTGGGCGGACCTGGTGTTGTTTGATCCCCTGACCGTTCGCGATGTCGCGGATTTCACTGATCCGCAACGCGCGGCGCAAGGGATCGACGGCGTGTGGGTCAACGGAGTATTGAGCTATCGCGACGGCCAGGCGAATGGCCGGCGGGAAGGGCGGTTTCTGGCTCGGGAAGGAGACTTGCGGGTGGGTTTTAATTAAGCGCAGTAAAGTCAAAAGATCGCAGCGTGCCGCAGCTCCTACATTGACCGGGTCCAACGCAAACATTTGCGCTTACCCACGACCCTGTAGGAGCTGCCGAGTGAAACGAGGCTGCGATCTTTTGATCTTTTGATCTTTTGATCTTTTGATCTTTTGATCTTTGGATCAAGCCATCACTCCGGCGATTCGATGCGATCCAGCACCCGATTCACCGCCAGCTCGCCCAACATGATGACCTGCGCAATCCCCAGCAGCGCATTACGCGACGTCCCCTCCAGATGATCCACCAGATCAGTGGCCATGACATTGGCCGACGCCAGCGACTCGCAGGCATAGGCCAGCAGCGTTTCGTTGTCGGCTTCTGGATTGACGGTGAAGAGGGAGCAAAGTTTGCGCGGGGTGGCTTTGATGTCGGCGAACGAGGGGGCGTGTTCGGCTGTGCCTGGATTATCTGAATCGGAATCTTCTGAGGATGTTGCCTGATCGGTATCTGGCGGATTGGGCGTGACTTTGTACATGTGACTTTCTCCAGTAGAGCCGCGACCAGCTCGCTACTAAACGAAAGGGTGGCAGCTGTGCGCAAGTTAGTAGACCGGTAAAGTCAGCCAAACCCGGCGCGCCCGAGGGCGCCATGCGCACAGCTGCCATTAAGTGCAGGTGCAAGCCTGACTGAATGACTCTGGTGCAACCGTGGTTGACTAGCCGGGCTACTAAACCCGATCACTGAGAATCAGTGACCGGACCAAGCTACCGACCCGCTCCAAGGCGCACAAGCCGGCGGATTCTGGCGTACCTGTAGGCATCGACGCAAGAAACTGTAGCTTTCAAGAAGTGAAGCTGACATCAATTAAACAACGCCGAAAACTCAGCCATTTCTTACAGGTCATTAGCTGCATGCAGGTAGGACGGCTCTGCTTAATCTGTAGGGTCATTTATCTTCCTCTCCTTCTGATTGCCGTTCTTTCCGGAGCTGAGCGCTGGAATGACGGTGAAGAAGGAGCCTGATCGAGAGCGCTTTCTTGCTCGACAGTGTGTAGATGCAAAACCGCCTGATTGTATTCGGCATAGTCGGAGCCATTGCGCCCAGTCGGAATATTGACCGCTTCCGGAATAATGGCACTGCAATGAATGCAGGCAGGGAATGGCCTTGGCTCGGTTCCCCGAAACAAGGTTTCTGTAAAAATCGTGGTATCGGCGAGCATTGTTTCCGCTCTATCCGGGTAGAGCGCAACCACCGAGTTGGTCAGCCTGGCTTCTGCATGGCTACCGGGGCCGCCAGCGCGCCTTGGCATGATCCCGCCCATCTTTTCAATATGAGCGCCGATCCAGTCCCTGACCGGTTGTTGTAGTTCATGCGCCTGACTCGCCAGCCTGCTCAGCGTCGGTGAATCCTTCAGAAGGTCTTCGTCAATGGCTAATGCATCGAAACTGCTATTGCGTGCAGCGGCATAACGATCGGACAAATCACTCATGTACTGAGCGGTGTTAGTGATCGTGTAGGTACCGTTGGTCAAGTAGTGCGCGTCGGGTCCCTGCTGGACGGTGTAGATCTTGGCGACCCCTTTGTACCCCCTCATGCTCCGATTGGGCTTGGGGAGGTTGAAGAAGTCGCTGAGTCCGACACCGTTGGAAGTGATGCAGCCATAAGCGTGAGCAAGAAACCGCGTACCCAAGACATTCGTACCGTTTAAAGCGGTGTCGGAACCTCTATCGAACGTGTCCTGCGCCTGGCGAGTAAAATTGCCGCGCGCTGCATTCATGATTTCCTGTGAACGGGCGTGGCCCCAAACCTGAACCACATTGATATCTTCATCGCTCATCATCAGCCCCTCAGGGTCAGTGAACCGCACCGGGTTATTCCCAACCATACAGTACAGATTCAGCCCATCCACAGCCCCCGCCGGATCAGGACTGATCCACCGCTGCAACCACGGCGCGTAGTACCGGTGCCCGTAATAATAGAGTCCGCTGGCATCGCGTTCCTTGCCGCAATAGCGAAGGGACCGGTAATCCGCTTCCACCGCCGAACGTGACGCCACCCAGGCCGTTCCGCCATAGGGCAGGTAACTTTCCTGGCTGATCAGCAAGGCTTGGGCGTCCAGCTCCATTGAGCTGGACCCCAGATGATCACCAAGGCTATAGCGTATTTGGTTCTCGGCGATACCCGTCGGGCGGCCGGTGGTCCAGTGCAGATAACGTACGCCGCAACGACCGGCTTGCAGGGTGATGACCTCCAGTCGCTCGTTATGGCGGGTGCGAATTTCAAGGCCCGGCAGATAGCGGACTTCGTGTTTGTGAATCACCGACGCTGCATGGGCCGTTTGTACTTTGCGTACACGTTGACCCGCGCTGTCGTAGTCGTAGCGCTCCGTGTCGTTACGTCCGTCTTCACGGGGGACAAGCATCACGCTGCTGAGCTGATTGCGCAGGTTCCATTCCAGTACTTGCCCTGGATTCAACGCTTGCTGATTTCCGGCTGGATCGAAACCGGCCGTGACACCAGGCGTCGAATCACCCTTGTTCCATGAGTGCAGACGATTGTTGGCAGCGGCGACAGTGAAGGTCCGGGTGTAGTTGTTTTGGTCGCGAACATGGCGTAGCTCGGTCAGGTTTCCACCGGCGTCATACGCGTAGTGCTCGATATAGTTGAACAGCAGCCGGGCATCGACCGGTGTTCTGCTGAAGGCAGGAAGGTCGAGCGAGGCGTTCTGCCCCGACGCTTCACGGCCTGTTGCCGAGACCAGTTGATAAAGGCTGTCATAGGTGAACGTGCTGATGGCTTCGACCCGTTGGTTGCTACCGTATTGCACCGGCTGGGCCCTGTCCTCGATGCGCAGCACATTACCTGTTGCGTCATAGCTGTAATGCAGGTCCTGCAGAACGCTGGACGACAACGCGGCGCGCAGCGAGGTGAGGCGGCCACTGGCGGGATCGAACACGGCGCCGCTGATAACACCGTTTCCCGCCGTCTGGGATTCAACCTGGCCGAACGCGTTGTAGCGCAGATCCTTCAGAACAGTCGTTTCGGTCTGCGCACCCTTTATCAGCAGGTCGATGGCGCTGAGTTGGCCGGCGACATCAAACGAAAAGCGCTGCCGGTGTTGACCCGCATCTATCTGCTGGATGGGTTGTCCCAGTGCGTCATATTCCCAGCTGGTTTCGTGGCCCTCTCCCTCCTCCAGAAATGCGTCGCGAGCCGTCACGTCCACAGGCCAATCGGCTTGTAGGGGATCAATGAGGAAACGTCGCGTCTGACTCAGGGGGTTGCCGGTGAGTCCGTACGTGTCGATCAGCAGCGTGCCGGCAGTGTCATCGTGACGAATCAATGCACCACACAGATTGCGCGCCGCAGAGTCCGGCGAGCTGTCGCCGTAGCTCAAGCGCTGGACCACCCGTAGCGGTTGTCCAGCGGCTTGCTCTTGCACGCAGACAGGTCTGAGCTGGTCATCGTAGGTTGTTTGCCAATGACTGCCGCGCTGGTCCCAGCTGCGCAGCACTTGCCCGGCGTCGGCTGGCAGGTTCACGCGCCACCCGGCATCGACACTGTCCGTCATCAGGGACTGGCCGCTCAGGCTGAACGTATGCGTCAGGTTGGCTTTTGTGGATTGGCCAAACAGGCGAGGGTCCCACTGAGCAATCAGTCGACCGGCCACGTCATGCTCTTGCCGGGTAATGCGCGACTGCGCGGGTTTTGCCGCATCGCTACGCCAGTAAGCAACCTGCCGAACCGGCAGGCCTCGGCTGTCGACCACGGTGAGGGTCGGTGTTTTTCGATGTAGCTGCGCGCTCATGCATCACCTCCGTGCGTGGCCGATGCGATGGGTAATATCTCTTCGAGGGTATCGTTCTCGTCTTCATTTACCGCGTACCAGGGATGCCGGGTTTGTCGCCGCAGATAAGAGAGGTCGCCTTGTTTGGCGAGTCGGGTGTACGTGGGGCGTCCGAGGGCATCGTAAAACTGCAAATCGCAGTGGCCGAACTGGCGAAAAGACTCATCGTTGATGTAGCGATGCACATCGGCAAAGTAGGGGCGGTAAGTCCGGATCGCCAATCCCTTGTTGTTGTATTCAACTCGTCCACTGATGCGCCAGCGCTTCACGGCGGTTTGCTCTAGCGGCTTTCCATCCTTGAGGATCAGCGCCCCGTTGGCGCTGACGGAGTAGGCCGTTCCCGGTTCCAACTGTTGCTTGCTTTGCAGTATTCGGCCGAAGCCATCACTGCAGGTGACGGTGGTGCGGATCTGTCGCTTGTTGTCATCAGGATAACGGTCGGCGACAAGGGCGGCGACGTGTACGGGCTCTCGAAAAGAAGTGTCTATTGCACGCTTCAATTGCTCTTCGTCAGCCGTACGGTTCTCGAGTGACATCAACCGATTTCGAGCGGGGGCTCGAATGAATCCACCTGGCAGCAAATAACCCTTTGCGATGCAACGTGTCAACCAGCGGACGTCGTTCATTGCCTCGTTCGAAACGCGCCCCATCCAACTGAACGGCGCATACAACGTTGCGCTGGCGGCACTTTGCAGCGTTTTTGCACCGTCTTCGATTGCATCGTTGGGGCTGGCGAGTGCGGGGCGTCGGTATTCGCTAATCGGTTTGAAACCGGTGTGCTGGTTGTCTTGCAGGCCATAGAAGCTGCTGGCCAGCACTTGGCCGAAACCGTCGTAAAGCGCTTCTTGAATGTTACCGTTCGGGTCAGTGATACGACGGGGTTGCAGGGTGCGGTAATCGTAAGTGGCTTTGGTTACGCGGCCATCCGGCAATGTGAACTCAGTGATGAAAAGCCGATACGGGTCGTAGCCGATCTCACTGACACCCAGGCTTTTACTGGGTTGCTGGGTCCGTGGTTGGTAAAAGCCTTCCAGCGTGGAGTAGGTGATGAAGCCGCTCTTGACCGACCAGAGTTGCCTGGCGGGTGTGGTCACCGGCAGAAAATCGCTCATGCGCTGGTAGCCGCTGTGTTCCAGCATGTTTTCTTTGGCCGCAGCCGTCATTGCCAACACGTCGAAAGCGCTCAATGCCGTCTCATCCAGCTCCGCGTGTTCGAGGTGATCGACCAGGGCTTCGAAGTGAGCGATGCCATCTTTCAGGGGCTCTGCGGTGGCGGCGTTCTTGTAGCGTTGTACGGACAGACCGGTCAGAACGTTCTCATTGTTCCAGGTTGCTTCCGTGACCAGCCTGACGAATGTTTCATAGGTCATGTCCGTCGCGCTCAGTCCTCCGTTCACCGGCGACTTGGGCCGTTTCAGCGCGTTGCTGCGCTGACGGTACGGCAAACCCAGGCGCCATTTTTCGGGTGTCTGCAGGTGGATGAATTCAGCTCGGGTTTCGTTCAGGTAGTAGAACTGCTGCGCCGGATCATGAGCGTCCCGCCACCATTGTTGTTGATCGGCATCAGCGAAGGGCGGGGTATTGCTGCTGGTTTTGCGACGGGCGTACTGAACGCTGACGCCGTGCGTCAATGCACCGTATTGGTCATGCAGCAGATTAAAGCTGTGCTGGCATTGCGGGTCATCATCAATGCCTTCGTACTGGTAGCTGATGGACTCCAGCGTCAACGTCAACATCCGGGCGTAGTTTCGATGTCCTTGCGGAGCCTGGAGCAAGCGCACCCGATAACGATTTTCCTGAACTGAATAAAGTGTTTCGGTACCCAAGCGATCATCGACGCCGAAGGTCTCGGTGCGCAGCAGATGACCACTAAGGGCTCGGGCCATTTCCAGCGTCGTCAGCACGTCTGGCGACGCGATGATCGTGTCACTCTCGTTGTCGCCGTTGTATCGGCTGAGCAACGCTTTGCCGGGTGCGACGGCCTCTTTATCAGCGCTGTGGTAGCCAATGCGAGACGGGTCCACAGCCTGCCCTGTATGAAACCAGCTTTTTTTCCGACAAGGCGTCGAAAACCCCTCCGTCTGCTCAGTGTCGCTACTGGTTTCACTGTCGGTTTGCAGCAACAGGCCGAAGCCGCGGAATTCGCGCTCGATGCCATCGTAATAGCCTTGGCGATAAGCAAAACGCTGCACCCTTTGATTGCCGGTTATTTCGTCAAGCTGGGTATGTTTCGAGACCAGGTGCATGGCAAACGGCACATGGCAAACGGGCGGTTGGCCTGCTGCGATTTTCTCCGCTTTTTCATCCAGCCACTCCTGTGCCGAACTGCGGTAGAGGATGCTGCTCGCAGCGCCCATGTTGTTATTGGTGCCGGTGAGCAAATAGGGTTTTGCTTTGACGAAGTCGTAACGCCAATGGTGGGGCGTCATGTTTGGCGTGCTCAGTATCAGGCTGGAGCAGCCGAGCCCTTCAAGGTTGTCGAAACTCACCTGGCATAAACCGTTGAAGCGAACACCCTCGGGCCAGGTCAGTTTGACCGGCGGAGCAAAGTCATTGCCGCCGCGGTTCATGAAAATGAGGGCGTGCCCTGACTCCAGGTAGATCAGGTCTGTAACGCCAGAACCATCCAGATCCGCCAGACGAATACGCGAAGCTTCGAACTGTTCGTACGCAATACCCGGCGAGCCCAGCACGCGACCTTTGCCGAAACGCCCACGGCCCAGGTTGGGCCAACACTTCACTTCGTTGTGACGAATGCGCACCAGATGTTGTTGACCGCTGCCCAGCACGTCGCTGAAGGCCACAAGTTCGCCACGCGAAGGCGTCAGCACGGGAAGATCGTCTTCGTCGACTCTGCGAGGCACTTCGACAGCGGAGGCGAAGCCTTTCTCACGTTGGTTGGCGTACAGCCGGACACTGCGGGGGCCTATCATGGCAAGGTCGTTAAGCCCGGCACCCATCAGATCGGCCAACTGGCTATTCCGCTGGAAATACTCAAGTGGGAAGGCATCGAAAGTGGCAAATGTTGACCAGTTTCGCTCGGCATCAAGGGAGAAAAAACCGTTTAACTTCGGCTGAGCAATGATCAAATCCAATCGGCCATCGCCCGTCATATCGCTCAGTGACCTAAACGTCGTTCTGGACGACGCGGCGGTTGGTAGTGTGGGAACAACACGCAATGGGGCGTACGCCACCTCATCACTTTTGGCTGTGCCGCGGATGGGTTCGCGGTAGTACCAGCCAGCGCTTGTGCGATACAGAACGCCCGCCAGACCCTCGCCGTACAGGTCCACCCATTGATAGCGTTGCCCATCGTTGAAACGAGGCATGCTCTCAAATGGCTGCCATGTGCTGGAAGCGGCTGATAGTTCAAAGGCGCTGTAGGTGAATTCCACGGGGGGACGGTTTTCGGCGCTGGTCAGTTCTCCGAAGGCTTGTACATGGGCGGCGCTCAGATGCTGGTACCCAAGAAAGGTCTGCCGATAATCGATTAACAGGCGTTTGACCAGAACCGGCTCGTTACCCAGTTCTTCGGGAAAACGATGGAACATCAGAACTTGCCGGCACAGGCGCTGTGTGCGTATTTCAAAGCCATAGACAAAGCTGGAAAACCCGTCGCTACGGGTTGGCCATTGCTTTGCGGCGTACTGCGGTTTTTCCTGATAATCCTGGCTTCGTTCACCATAGTCGAACACCAGTTCGAAGTGCCATTGCAGCGTTTTCAGCTGTTCCGGCTTCCATAAGTACAGGTGCGCTTCAGCCTTGAAGTTGCCATAGCTCACGCTGCTCAGGTAACGCTGTGCCCCGTCAACTTTGTACTGGTAGAGGATATGCTCGCCGTGCGGGTTCACGCTTTCTTCCAGCAACCATTCGGCCACACGGTGCGCATTATCGGGGTCGGCGCGACGCGATGCCGGTTGTCTGCCGAACACGTGAAGGGTGCCATCGGCGCCGTGCACCAGCCAGAAACCCGACCTGTCGTCCTTGGAAGACCAGTGTTCGATTCGGTCGAAGCTTTTTTCGAGGCGCGGGAAGTGGCGCACCACGGTATAGGTCGTGTCCAATTGCAGATCGTTGTAGTGAGTGATGCTGGTTGTGAGTGGGCCCTGAGCGCCTTGCTCCGGCATCCAGACCACCCTGTCGGGGCCGACGATCTCATCATCGTCGGCATAGGCTGGCACACCTTTACTGGTGCGTCGCGCCACCACAGGCAGCGACATTCCCCAGCCAATACCGAACTCACTGTTACCGACCGAACTGCCGTAGCGCAGCGATAATTCTGGTGCGAAGCCACGTCCTGGAGAAAGGGGCAAGGCAATTTCACTGGAGGCCGCACCCAGGGTGCCGATATCGCCAAAACCCGTGCCGATGCTTTGAATGGCGCCCCCGCCTTTTGGCAGTACAGGCGCGGTGACGGACATTGTGCCTTGTTCACTCATCGCGAAGCTCCAGGCGTTTTGGCCGTGTATTTCACGTGCACGATGATGTCGGTCAGCGACTCAAGCAGGGTGTTCTGCGCTGTGTGGTTAGGGAAGGTCAGGCGCCATGTCGAGACCGCTCCGGTGAATTCGAAAGGCAGGTAGCGATCATCGAGGAAGTTGAGAGTGAACTGGCCGCTATCGTCATCACCGCTGGAAAGCGCGACTTGTTGTTTAACGCGCACATCCTTGATGCTCGGATCTTTTTTATCGGTAGGCAGGTACATCGAACTGGACGTTTGAGTCAGCGTTGCCCTGACGTTTTCGTAGGGGCTCACAATGCCCGGTATCGTTACGCTGAGGGTTTTGATGCGTCGCAAGTAATGCCTCTGTCCTTTCCAGTCGTCTTCAAACATTTTATGGGTCAGTTCGACGTCGCAACTCCCTTCTTCCATGAGCGAAGCATGAATTTGCGGCCAGGTACGATTGATCGTGCTGGCCTTGTCCTTGTCTTTGAGAACTCTCAGAGACACGTTTTTGGAGATCTCCAGGTCGCGACGGTTAGCCTTCAGGAATTCGGTCTGCATGATCATCAGGCGGCTCTTGAGACGCTCACCTGCTGAAAGGCCACGGTAAGTGCTGTTCCACTGCCCAGGTTGAATGAACCGTCTGGTGTAATCGGCACACTCGTATTGCCAGCAGGCTTCGGCGGCGAGGCACAGATCCAGCGTCGCTTCATAAGCCTGTTCGTACAGGGCTGAAAATTGATGGTTGAGCCATTGATACAGCTGCTCGTTGGTGAAGCGCTTGCTGAAAAAGTCGTGGTTGTCCCTGGCATGCTTCAACGCTGTTTCAGCCTGCTGCAGCTGCAGGCGAGTGACGTTTTCCTGCTCGAGACTTTGCGCGAGTTGCGCGGTGATCTGTGCCAGTTCAAGTTGAGCCTGATGACGGTTCAACGTCCAGTCTTCCCGGCGGCGCGCGAACTGTGCATTGCGCTCGAGATGGTTGGCTTCGGCACGATGCTGCGTAGCGCGCAGTTGGGCGAGTGCGCTGGCGGCATGAGCTGTACCTTCCCAACGCGAACCACCGTTGGCGATGCCGAAGATGTTTGGAACCATCATCAGTGCGCCGGCGATTACCTGGGAGCCATGTGCTTCCATCTCAAATGCGGCACTGCTCAAATACAGTCGACCCGCCTCGGCTTCTTCCGGGGTGACATCCTTCTCCAGCAATTGCTCGTAGTGCTGCAACCGTCCCTGGATGACTTGTTTACCGGCATCCAGAAATTCACGGTTTTTACGATCAACGATCAGCGCCTGGTTTTGTAGCTCCACGGATATTTTTGCCAGTTCCCAGGCTTGTTGTTGCTGGCTTTCTTGCAGATGGGTCTGTTCCTGGCGTTCGATCAGCGACAACAGCGTGGCACCGAACTGGATGACGCTGTCGACCGCGCTCAGTGCGTGGCTGTGCATGGCCTGGAAGCGGTAGTGCGAGAGCGCAGGTTTCAGGAGTTGCGAATCGGCGCCATAGGAGCCGCCCGATACACGGAGGCGGGCCAACACGTTCGGATCCATGGGCGCTGCGAATAACGGCAAGTGCAACAGCTTGCCGGAGGTGTCGATGTTATGACGCAGGTTGTGCAGGCGACTCTCGACAATGTTCCAGCGCTTGAGCAACTCCGGGTTGAGCGGTACGCGCAGGCTCGAAGTCTGAAGCGCAGACGGCGTCGCTTGTACAGTCTCTGCCAGGCGATTTGAGGTGCCATTGGCGTTCAATCGGTTCAGAGACTTCTCAAGTGCGCGGCGCTCCCTGGTGGGGTCCGCACTCAGTGCTTTTAAACTGATCGGCGACCATTGATCTACCCGTTGTAATACCGGACGCGAGCCTAGAAGCGTCGAGGCTCGCTCATACCAAAACTTCGCCTCGGTGAGGCTGTCTGGCACCAGTTCCCTGTACGCGGCATCGCCCCGATTGATCAGGATATCGAGGTACAACAAGTACAGAGCCTTTCGGGCGTGTACCGGGTAGCTCTGGGAAATCATGTGCGGATCATGCGGTGCGCGAGCGGCGTAGGAAGGGACATCGATGCCGGTCAAAGGCACTGTCTTCCAGCATTCTGATCGTCCCAGGCCTGGATCGAACAGGTACTTGATCCAGCGCTCAGCGTCCACGTATTGCTGTTCCGCATTCAAGCGATGTGCAATCAACCAAGGTAAATGCAGGAACAGTTCTGCGTAATAGCGGCCGTTGGGCCCGTGAAAGTCCATGGGTTGATCGGCGTCGGCACTGAATATTTTCGGCTCCGGTAACTGTTGCGTCTCGCGGCCGAACAGCTCATCCAGACTATTCTCGGCACGACCGGTCAGCTCTGTGGCAAGCAGGGTGTTGAGTCTGATGGGTTGGCGACTTGCCGAGTCGACGTCGCTTATCATGATCAATGAGTCTGAAAAATCGAGATATTGCACAGAGTTATTACTTGAAAGCTTTGGCGTGCTAAAACTATCCATTACGCTAGCTTCGATGCTCCCGCCATATAAATGTTGGCCGCTTTTATGACTCATTAAGCCATATTGGAATATCTCACTGGTTCTTACCAAGTCGCATTGCTCAAAGTAAAAACGATACGAGTTTTGCCCTGGAACAAGAGGGGCAACCTTAGAGATGGGGATTTGTGCAGATTGCGGATGCACGAACAATGTAGCTTCTTCCGAATTTGAAAGAAGTTCCGGGTTTATCGTCAGGCAAATGAGGGTGCGAGAAAGATTCGCTTCATACTCGACCCTGCAATGTAAAGTTTCAGGCGGCAGTAATGGCCTTGGTGCAGGGGCCGGTTTTGTACGTACTAACATTTTCCCATTGGCTTCCTGCTTTGATTGCAAGTAAAAAACAGGGTTGGAAGCCTCATTTATAGGGTGTCGATGAATCTCGTAAGTTAGTTTGTAATGCCCACGTGCGAGCGATTTCTTTAAGCCATCACGTTCGGAGGGAGGGCCTGGGATGAGAGCGAAGTTTTTATTGACGCAGACGGAGCTTAAAAAAAGAGGTGTGTTGTTTCGCCTGTGATCCACAAGAGGTGAGTAGTTGTCAGCATTATGGGCTTTGCCTGGCAATATTAACGTTGTTTGCTCGCCATACATTGCGATGGACATGAACAGAACGTCTTCCGAGGGCTCTTTTTTTTGCACGGCTACCGTATTAATGCGTGACTTTATTATGTCTGGATGCAGGTCGGACAGTGCTGTTTCTGGAATGGGCCGTGACGCTTGTTTACCGAGCAGGCCGGTATTGACAAAGGTGCTCAAGACCTGTTGCGGTGCGCTCCAGGTGCCATCAGTCTTTTTGTAGCAGTAACTCATCAGGAGTCGGGGGTCTCTTTTTACTCCGGTGACACCCGCCGGGTCTTGATGAATGCACTGGGCCCACGTGATGAACAACCGATTGTTGAACCAGACAGGACGAATGGTGTGTTCGACGGCATCAAGCGGAATAGGGATGTCCGCTTTTTCCCAGTCCGACCATGCGTACGGTTCGGGATGGTCCTGTTTTACGCGCTGACCATCGACGGTGTTGTCGTGTGGCCGTTCTGCCATGTTCAATGAACGCCAAAAATAGGTATTCCCGGAGCGGGATTTGGCTATGAAATAGTATTTGCTGTTTGCGAAATCCGTACCGTCGATATAACCGTTGAGAATGTTTAGATTAGAGACTTCTTCAAAACGTGTCAGGTAGGATTTTACGGCTGCCTCAATGGTGTCAGGCTGAATACGGCTTTGGTTTATGTCATTTTTCAGTTGTCTGAAATTATCGCTCTCCATGTTTCTGAGGCTGGGGTCTAGGTAGATTTCAGGGTAATACAACAGTTTTTGGTGGCCCGCCCAGATTGAGTAACGACGCAATTCGTTGGTCCATGTTCTTATTCTCTCTGGTGTTTTAGTCGCCGCACCGTAACCGGGCACCCTGTCATGTAAAATGCTGTGAATATATTGCTGCAGGCTGGAAATGGCACAGGCAACGGGTGAAGTGGAAACGCGCGGGCTAACCTTCATGTCGAGTAACCAGTACCTGCTGAGATCCTCGACAGTTTCCCGTTTGAGTGACTCTTCGTCTTCAAATTGCACAACTTTGTTTAGGTAAAATGCCAGCTGGACATCGCGCAGGGTTTCATCAAGTTTTTGTTGGATATCGTTCATATTCGATCCTTGAATATTTGCAGGAAAAGAGGCGTGTCAGGTATGAATCGCGATCAGGGCTTCCCCAAGGGTTTTCCAGTCAGCGGCAGGTGTTTTGGTGTTTAACCGGGTTGCCAGTTTCAGGTTATGTGTCGATAGTCCTGTCTGCTTGCAGGTGTTTTTGCAGCGTATGATCCAATCCACCTCTTCCATTGATCGCGCGCACTGATGCGGCAGATCCACCGTCAAGGCGGCTACTTCTTCAGTCGTCCAGTCGAGAAGTTCAGCCAACGAGGTATTGAGGTTTTGGATGGCCACAGGTTCAGACTGTCCGTAGGCCTGTTCCAGGTATTTCAGTAGGCGTATTTCTGCTTGCAAATGGTGGCGGGTGCACGTGCTGAACCGATCGAGTAGATACAGAGTATGAGGCGTCAGCGTCGCGCTGTTCCCGTGGGCAAGCCACGCAGGGTTATCCAGTAACTTTACTAATGAGTCATTGCTTAACAACAGTGCTTGTATTGCTTCGATAGCGCGCAGTGCTTTTGCGAGCGATGGAGGTTTTTTCCCGGAGACGAACGTCGGTGCGGTCATCTCCTCGAAAATTGCAACTTCGGAAGTCTCAGCCAATTTCATCACGCATGGGACTTGTTCCTCTGAAAGAGCAGCGACAGTGTTGAGAAAATTCTTTATCAGGACGTTTTTTTTCTCGTCCGTGTCATGCGGGCTGTCATGAACGATTGAAATCTGCTTTTCCAGTTCCGGGTTTAAGGCTTGTTCGTCTTGGTTCTCGTACAGCAAGCGGCACCATTGCTGAACCGAATAGTTGTTTTTTTTGAGCCAGTCAACGGCCCAATCCAATGCCATCAACACGTCGAGAATGTCGCTTCCAGAGTCGCTTTCAGTTCTGATTGCACCTGTCACCAGCGACTTGCAGAAGGCTTCACCTCCCAGCAATCGTGCCAAATCTGTGCATTCTGAAGGGGACAGGTTAAACATCTGGGCGATGCGTGCCTGACGGTAGATGGAAGAGGCGCTGGAGAGATCATGTTTGAATGAAGCCAGGTGTTTTTTACTGAGCTTTACGATTAGTAAAAAGTCGTCCTGCGTGATACTCGAATCCAGACCTGCTTTTAAGAAGTCTAAAGTTGCTTTAGATCCAGAGGCGTCAACATCAATGTCTTTTCCATTGTTTTCAATCAGCGGATTTGAGGGTAGGTTGGTTTTGTTGAAGACCTGGTCGAACAATGCATCGCGGTCACCGCAGGCGTAAGTTGGCATGTCATGGTAGAACGATGCAAATTCCTCGGGCTGGATGCTGTAGCGCTTACTCATGTATCGATGTACGCCGAGTGCGCGTAACGTGTTATTTCCAATCCCTCGAACAAGGTCGGGTGATGATCTGTCAACGTTGGTGATTAAAGTGTCAAGCTCGGCGAATGAGATACCTGTCCAGCGGTGCAGTCGAACCATTCGTA
>Ga0247817_10000587_pt1 | contig 19758 bp, 9 predicted proteins | sample UWRJL212509R1_FD_178010 | JGI IMG/M metagenome (GOLD analysis project Ga0247817, IMG submission 178010) | Plant litter microbial communities from Arlington Agricultural Research Station in Wisconsin, United States - UWRJ-L212-509R-1 | ecosystem: Environmental > Terrestrial > Plant litter >...
AATTAAAAAAAGGCTTCAAAGAGCAGTTTAATACTACTGTACATAATTACATTGTAGAACAGCGCTTGTGTACTTCCTGCATCATGTTAAAAGAAAAGACTTGCCCGATCAGTGAAATTGCATACGCGATCGGTTATCAATGCCCAAGTAAATACATTCACTCCTTCCGGAAGAAATTTGGTGTAACGCCGGGTAAGTACAGGAAGCTGGTTGTTGCAGCGTAGATATCAAATAACAAAAAACAAATTTCAAATTTCAAACAGAAGAAATTACACTTTAAAAGCATATTCTTTAGCAAGTATAAAATAAATCATTTATAAACAGAAAGAGCGGCGCTTATCCGGCACCGCTCTTTTTATTACAATTGAAAAAATGGATTATTTAATTACTTGATTTTCGTGTACGATCAGTTTGTAACTACCAGTTGCTCCATGACCAAAGATCACATAAGTAAAATGTTGGCCTACTGTACCTTTAGCCTTATCAGTGGGAGTATATACACCATTTGTTGCTTCTCTCGGATCTGAGTTATAAGCTCCGCTAAGTTCACCTTTAGTAGTTTCAGTACCTGCTTTAATGATTCTCCATTCAGCATCTATACCTGCAGGATAGTTTGTAAATGTACTGCTCTTACCAAATACGATATTTTCATGAGCACCTACTTGAGTAGCCCATTTATTAAAGCTAGGATAAAATGCCTGAGCTGAAACAGATTTCGTAACAGCAGAGTCATATACATTTATGTAACGATATGAGAAATTAGTTGCTGGCGGAGCAGTAGTAATATTATCTGTAACAACAGTTACAGAAGGACTAGCTGATTTTCCGTAAACAATAAGTGTATAATATTTATCTTTTTCAATTGTTACGGGCAATTCCTTTACAGAACCGTTTACAGTAAATTTAAGCTTACGGCTTCCTTCAGAAACCGGAACATACGCTGAATAATTATCTGCACCTACGGTAGCAATCGCATCGGCATCCAAACTGAAAACCACTGCAGAAGAGTTATCGCTAATTGCATTCACAATTAACACACTGGTATTTTTAGGAACTTCAACAGCCGGCGCTGGGGCATCGTCGTTATCTGGCTTACAAGAAGTAAATGCAGCACAGGCAATTGCAAAAGCAAGTATATAGTATTTAAACATAGTTATTTTTTTCTGCAAAGCTATTGCCCCTTATACCTTTTAAGATGTGCCTATTTGTATAAAAAATGTACTTAAACGGATTATAAATCTATACCAATGCGCCTATTTTAAATCCGCTTATGCTTAGTGCAACCTTTTTAGTTTAACGAAATTTGTGACTATTTCTCAACACCCCATTTATGCGCAGCATTTTCTTTTTGCTATTCTTCATAGCATCAACACACTATATCATAGCTCAAAAAACAATTTCAGGATATGTGTATGCAAACACGGATTCTCTTTCTATTCCTTTGGCACATGTACATATAAAAACCAGCCAGGGAAATATCCTGCACACAGTAACCGATGACGCAGGCTTTTTTTCTTTTTCAAACATCTCTGAGGCGACCGTTACGCTCACAATAAACTTTGTAGGCTTTCAGACTTATACGCAGATTGTTCAAAATGGCAGTTCACATTCCATTTATTTACTTGAAATTTCCTCTGAAGAAATTGTGATCTATGCTGATCGTTTTGGAAAACGTGAAGAAGAAGTTATTTCATTAACAGTACTTGATAGTAAAACACTTACTGAACAAACTGCCATCAATTCAAACCTGAATGAAATGCTTGGTAAGAAAGTGCCGGGAATGGCGGTAAGTACAGAATCTGCCAGCACATACGGACAGGGCATCCGGGGTAGAGATATGCTTGTATTGATTGATGGCATTCCGCAATCAACGCCTGTTCGAAGCTCTTCCCGCGAACTGAGGTCAATCGATGTTTCTGCTATTGAACAGATCGAAGTAATACGAGGCACAACCGCATTATATGGTTATGGTTCAACAGGCGGTATTGTAAATATGGTTACCAAACGTCCGCTCTATAATAAAGATACGTTGCAATTCATTAGTTCTATTTCCGGTAATACGGCATTAATTGCTGCCAATGACACATATATGAAAAGCGGTCCGCTTGGAGGAAGACTTACGCAACAAATAAACGGACAGAAAAAAAATCTGTTTTTAAATTTGGGTGGTGCTGTTGAACACATCGGAAAATACTACGATGCACAAGGAGATCTTATTCCGCTTGACCCTTTGGGTCAAGGCGGTATGGCAAACACAAATAATTATAACATCAATGCTAAACTAGGCTATCACATTGATTCATTATCATCCATTGAAGGATCGGTCAATTATTACAACAGCACTCAAACACCTGGTTACTCTGCAATAGCGGGAGATTATGGTGTAACAAAAGCAACTGCACAAACGCGGGGGAAATATTCCGATGAATCAGGAACCGCTACAAAAACAGTAAACACTACACTTCGCTATAGAAACAATGCATTTATCGGGCAAACATCTTTAAATGTATTAGCTTATTATCAACAATCGTATGCGCGTTTTCCATACGATCCAAATTCAGCTTATTTCCCTGCATACAATGGAAAAACATCTGCACAAACATTTATTGAATCGCGTAAGATCGGTACACGTATAGACTTTAAAACCAAAACGCCTTTCCTAAAAAATAACTCAATACAATATGGTTTAGATATCATTTCCGATAACACAACACAAGAACTGACGGACGGAAGAGTTTGGGTGCCACCGATCACACAATTAAATGTAGCACCCTTTTTACAAATGCAGCAACGTTTTGGGAAAGTGATTTTGAGAGGTGGCGCACGTTTCGAAACCGTCAATTTAACTGTTTCTGATTTTAATACGCTTTCTACAATTGTTCCATCTCATTTTGTTGAAGGCGGTTCGTTGCAGTATAACCAGATCTTGTTTAATGCAGGCATACGCTATACTGCTGCCCGCTGGTTCTCTCCGTTTGCTTCATTCGGACAAGGATATGCTACTACAGAAGTTGGCCGTGAGTTGAGACAAACAAGTGCAACAAAAGTTACAGACTTAAAACCAAAAGCTCAGCTTGTAAATAATTATGAAATTGGTCTGGACTCGCGCATTGGCAAACGTTTATTACTTTCAGCTGTAGGGTTTTACAATACTTCACAATACGGTGTAACATTAATTGGTGTATCGCTGGATGTTCAGCGGGCACCAGAACGTGTTTATGGTGCTGAAGTTGAAGCTACTTATTCGCTAAAAAAATGGGTCTTTAATGCTACCGCATCGTACGTGGAAGGAAAAGTAGATTATAACAACGATGGTACATACAACGACTATCTGCCAGGTACACGCATTGCTCCGCCTAAGATCACAGGAAGCATCGCATACGATGTCATTCCTAAATTACGTGTTACACTGCAAGGTATGTATGCAGGAAACAGAAAACGTTTTGATGATCAGACACAAAGTTTTGGAATGGGAGATGTAAATAGCTATACATTGTTTGATTTAATCGTAAATTACAAAGTATGGAAAGGTGACTTAAGTATGGGTATCAATAATCTATTTAATACATTCTATTTTCCTTCTATTTCACAATTCTCAGCAGCAAGTTTATATTATGTTGCCGGACGTGGCCGCACTGTTTCAATCACATATACCATTCGTTACTAATTACACTATATGGCTATTCATAAAAAACAGATTTATTTAATACATTCCTGGGCCGGTATCATTGGCGGAATTGGCTTATTGATATTATCTGTTACAGGTTCTGTGTTGTGTTTCAAGGAAGAACTGGAACCGATCGTATATCCTGAATTATTTGAATACGAACATGCGCAGCCGGTAAAAACCTACGACGCTCTTTACAAAGAAGCTACCGCCAAATATCCTGATTATTTTTTATTGCGCATCTACCCTCCTGCACATAAAAACGAAACATATAAAGCGTATATGTTTAAAAAAAATAATATTGAAGAAGAAATTCATATTTATTATGCAGCAACGGGCTGGAAGCAGCAGCCTGATCGATGGCTGCATGTAATAGAAGATCTGCATATTTATTTATTAATGACGCGCTACACAGGCATGGTCTTTAATTTTATATTAAGCTTTGCACTAATATCTGTAAGTATTACGGGCTTCTGGATCTACCGAAAATCCATCTTCAAAATACTTTCATTCAAAACAGGGTTTTATCTAAAGTCTCTGGCCAATTGGCACAACAATATCGGCCTCCTCTCGCTTGTATTTTGCTCGTTGATGGGTGCAACCGCATTGATCATTACTTTTCCATCTGCTTTCAGCGGACCAATAAAACCAGACATTTTACAAATAGAACCCATTACCTATAACATTGATGACCTACTCGCTAAGTCAGCTATTTACAAAGCAGACAGTACAGAGGTTCTAAAAAACATTACTTTATTAAAAGATAAAATTCAATTCCATTACAACAATCCTTTCTATAAAAACGGTGCGTTGGGTGAATTTACTCGTGTATTGATGGACCCGATCACAGGTAAAAAAATAAAGCTATCGGGAAAATCAGAAACAGAATTGATGAAAGCATTAAACAGCTGCGTTTCCTATCACTTCGGAAATTATGGCGGTTTAGCGACAAAAATTATTTATTCGTTAAGCGGAATATTATTATCACTGATCGTAATTACGGGGGGGATGCTGTATTTCAAACGCACGAAAAAAATAAGCTGGAACAAGAAAAATGAAAAAACAGACCCAATACCTGTTACAGCAAAACACCGCTTTATTCAAACATTAAAATATTGGAGCGTATTTTTTACAGGTTTTTTCATCATCGGATGTTTGTTAGGTCTGTTCATGGGACAGCCAATCAAATCAGGTGTCTATGTAACTGTCTTATTGTTGTTTCCATGTATATTGAATTTTATTTTTTTATTGGTGTTCCTGCTCTTCTATCACCCGGTACGTTTGATACGAAAGAAAAAGACATCGCAATTTGCTTCTACTTATAGCAGCCTCTCGACATATTTTTTCTTACCAACCTTAGTTTGGTATGTGGTGGTGTATGTGTGGTAAGTGATAAAATACACGCCTTTGGGTGTATTATGAATTATGTAGCCTGAATGCAGTCAAAGACTGCCGAATGATACACACCAGTCTGAAGACTGGCGCAAGATGAAAAACAGGATTACAAATCTTATTTATCTGGCGTCCGAATTAAAAATTCTATGTCATTGAGTTAAGAGAATTGTTAAAAATAATCCATCACACTCAAACAATTTCTCTCCCGTTGGCTAAAGCACAACGGTAATGAAGCGAAGTCTTTTATAAATCGATCCACCATTCATTTTCAAGCATTTCAAAAAAACACTACAGAATCGTTATATCACTGCTCCGCTTCATTGCCGTCACATTTATGTGAAGGATGAAAGGTTTTCAGGAAAATCAACCTTAACTAAACAACATTGAATTAAAAATTTGAAAGAGCACGCTTCTATATTCAAGGAAGTCTTCGGACCAAAAAAAATGTGGCTTAACGACAATTCAATCTAAGCTTCAGATCGCATGTTAATCATTTAACTACCGATGCCTTCGCTTAAAGCGAAGGCATCGGTTTAGTATCTTTCAATGAATTTTTATTCTTCTCACTGCAGTTTGTGTCTGAATCATCGGAAAATACATAAGATTCACCGAACATGGATTCAATTGATAATTTCCTTTGAATAATACTTTTTCTCGAATTGTGAATGTATATGTTCCTTCGGGAAGCGAGTCAAAATATAAAATAATTTTATCTCTGAATACTTCTCTGTGACTAAGCAAGCCCGGACAAGATGTTGCAATATCTTCAAGCATACAACCTGCAGCCATGGGAATTTCAACCATAACATACGAACAGGATTTTGAAACTTTCAGCGTTACTATCTGTTCAACTACTCTGCCTGATTGCAACGAAGAAATTGTTTTACCATTTTCTTTAAATACATAATCTATCTCTAAACCTGAATGCCTTACTGATGTTGTTCGAATTTGTTTTTCGCTTTGTACAACATACATTCCAGATGCATCTGTAATGCTTACTGCATGATGAAGACTATCTTTAATAGTCTTAGATAAAGGCAAGCTATTGACAGAAACATTGTCGCAGGTTACAACAGCTGTATTCTTTTGTACCGCATTAAGCTGATAAAATTCATTTATAAATAATGCTTTTACATACGTTGGTGCATACTCAGACAAACTACCGTGCTCTATCAACCCTTTGCGAATCGTTGCAGCAATATCCGGATAATCTGTTTTAGCTATTTTATGCAGAAGAATGAGATACATCAATTCATTATCATGCCACGTTGACTGAAACTGATCCGATGTATGTAAAGCCGTATTGCCAAGAATCGTTTGGCTTACGTATTTTTCTACTTCACTCCTCTTGATGGTATCTCCTTGCAGCTGTCTAATACGAAGTGCTAAAATTTCTTCTTTGTATGTCTTTGGTTCTGCTGATTGCAATGCAATGTTATCCATAGGCAAATCCGACTCTTTCATAAGCCAATAGGTAAAATAATTCACCTTATGGTACGCGGCATTTTCAATGACGCGTGCACCCAGGTTTGTATAAAAACGATCTACCGGAATACCTGCACTTTTGTAATAGATCTTCAACGCATAAAATACATAGGCCGACATCGACACGTCTGTTGATGAATTGCCCCACCAGCCATACATGCCTCCATCATTGATATTCTTTTTCAACTTCGCATAAAAATTCTGCGGATGATTTCCATGATAATTTCCATTCAGCTCTTTGCCTGCAATCGCACCAATCAATTTACTGGCTGTTTGTTCATTGCATGAATAGCTGTAATCCATGAGGTGTTTGTATTGCATGCGAACAAAATCCTGCAGGTTATTTGAAAGATAAAGTTTCGTTTCAATCGCAGAATCAGATTTATGAATATTGAACAACGTATCACCCGTAACATATTCATACATTCCTGTGTACGTTTCATTGCCTGCCTTATAAACCGGTATCAACCTCTGTTCACCATCAACCTGTTTGTTGTCAATAATCAAAGCTGAGGTACAATGAATTGTATCTGCAGCTTCTGAGGCATAAAAAGAATAGGTGCCGTCAGCAGATCGTGATTCATTAATACGTAGACCTTCAACCGTATGTTGAATTAAAAAAGAATCGGCAGACTGTACATGATATGCAGCACTTACACTATCGCCGCCAATAACAAAGCGTGGCACATACAACTGTACATAATTACTTAAATAGGTTGTTGTTTGTGATTGCCATGTATTGGATTGCTTGCGTTTGTGTGCAATAATATAATTGTTCCAATGCGTAAGTGCGTCCGGATACGTTGCACTGAACGTTGCATTCCCATTTGCATCGGTTGTAAAGGAAGGAATCCAGTATGCACGATCATAGAAGTTTGAACGGACTGCAACCGTTGTTACTTCAGAAACATTTTCAATACGTTTCTTATATGTTAGATCTTCAGCAAAACTTCCAAGAGTTATTGATTGAATAGTTGTTTCACCGACCTCCTCGTATCTATAACGTGGAGTAGTAATAACTACTTCATCAGCAGGTCCCCAGAAGTTTGAAGGACAAATTACTCTTCCTCGCCTTGCAATTCGAATATTAAATCGAAGGTTTACCTCCCAAATGCCCTTGTTTGAATATGAATAATCTGTTCCGAAAATCGTTCTATTCCAAATCACTTCAACATACGGAGTTGCAAAATAAATAGAAGGAAATTTAACAGCTGCTCCTATAGGTATAGCAACTCCTGAATTTTTACTTGGTGCATCAAATATGTATTGTCCGGCAATTCCTGAACCAAGGAATACATCAAAATCCCTTGAATATCTGATAAAAGAATACCAGCCCATCAGCCCGATTTTACCATATGAATAGTTATAAGGCAGCTGCATATCCGTGGCCGTTTCACTATAACTAAAACGCAATTCTGCCTTAATATGATTTGTAAATTGATTTCCAACGATCGCTCCAAACTGGTATCCCGAACTGAGTGTGGAAGGACCCGTATAGATTGAATTCAATCCGCCAAATACGCCCAAATAATTTGATCTGAATATCCTCTTTCTTCTACTCCTGCTTCTATAATCCTGGTTTGAATAGACTGCTTTATAATACATCGTTTCGCTTGGATAATGCACATCACTTTTCGTATAGATATCTGTATCGGAGGCACCTTTAGAAGTTTCTATACATATTTCAGGAAACACCTCAACCATATAATAGCCAGGTTTTGCAATCGATATTTTTTGTTCTTTCAATAACTCTCTTTTCGAATTAAGGATCTGAAGGCGGTATTCGCCAACAACGACATCGTATCGTACATAATTTGAATATTGATTTGAATCTATACGTTCAACATTGTTCGGATCAATAAGCTTAAAAATTGTTTTGTGAGGAAAATGCCCATTGATATACAATGTAGCATAATCGTTCGATCTATAAACAGAAATATCGATTGGATAATAGATGCATGGATTCTTTTTTCTAATATATTCAGAGCGCTCAAAAGTTTTGAGCTCGCTCATTGAAATTGTAGTGTTTGTTGATTTTAGATTTCTAAAACGTTGGCGTCTCAAATAATCAGATCTTTTTTTATTTACCCCAGAAGCACTTTGTTTCTTTGTAACAATACTTGCAGAATCAGAAATTACATGAAAGTCTGAATCTTCATTTAAAATGGTTTCAGTTCCATATAAAGAATAATAATAATTTGTACGTGTTTCAAGACTAAAGTGCGACCGGACTTTTATTTCATACAAATACTGATATAAGGTATCTCTTTCCGCATCTGTTAGCCGCTTTGGACGAGGGATAGAATGATATCTGTTTGAAGGAAGACGCTCAACCGGAATAAGAATATTATTTTTAAACAACGGGTAAATAAAAATACTATCTATAAAAATGGTTTCATCAGGCAAGCGAATTTCATAATCATGATAACCTTCCGTTGTATAAAAAGATTGACTCGATGATTGTTCCATATCACACCAATACACAGGCTTACCATCTTCAAAAACATAACCCGGACGAATATAGGTCGCATTTTTATACATGTATATAAATGCTTCTGTCAGCGAATCATACGATTTTGGAATAAGAAAATAATTTATACTATCGTCATACAAAAATTGATTGTAGTCTTCATATACATGTTTAGATATTGATGTATCCTTGATGCCTGGAATATTTGCATAATCTTCAAACTGATTTGATTGCTCATCATATTTATATTGAATAAGCGCAATTGCATTTGGAATTCCATCGTGCTCCAATCGGTTATCTATTGCAACTGCGGTAATATTTGCTTTCCGAACAGGCTTATGTTCTATATCTGTAACTTGAACGGTTGCCCGTGCACCCGCTCCGGGTGTGATCGTATCCGGAATGCTCGCATCAATGATCAGTGATTGATAATCGGGACTGATCAATAAACGCTTATGGGTATAGTTCCCTTGTATTATATAATCGCAATGCAGCAGTTGATTTTTTTCTAATGGAACTGTAACGATAACAGAAGGTTCGCTTTTGTCATAAAGGAGCTGACCTTCGTTATCTGTTATCCGGATTTTAAATTGAAATGGATTTTCAATTTGAAGAGCAATCTTGTTTTGCTGAATCGAATAATTATAGGTAAGCGCTTGATTCATTATTTCATATGCGTTTACGGACATATAAGATTTCTGCACAATGAATGCTGTGGGAATCTTCTGTTCTTGCAAATCAACCTGATATGGGAAAGAAACGGCAATCGTATCCAGATCGTTTGAATTTCCATATAGAGCAAATCCTTTGTTAACTGAAGCGTCAACTTTCGAATATGGATTAAATGTACATATGTGTCCCTGGATTGTATGCGTCATTACAACAGGTCGATAGTCATACTCAAATGAACGTATAACTTCTTCTACCAATCCGTTATTACTTACTTGCAGTGTTAGCTCCATTGAATAGTTCCCGTAGGGTAATTCAGGCATTTTAGCTTTGTATGTATATGTTGTTTTTCCTACTGCCTGAATACTATCTTTCAAGATCGAATAAGGCACATACGCATCTTTTAATCCTTTCAGCCTCATTGAAGTAGGTTCAATGTTTAAAAAAATCCATCCACTATTGATGGGATCACCTTGAGGTGTTGTATAGTGTACACGAATTGTGATAGAATCCTGATATTTTTGTCCGAAACCTACCTCCGCATCCAATAAAAAATCATCTAATTTATAATCTTCAATACGAAAATAATTTGTACGGGATCGTTGATTCTGCGATAGGGAAACAGAATACTTCAAATCAATTGGTAACGAATCAGGAAGCACGAAATAACTTGTATAACTACCGAACTTGTCTTTGCGAACTTTTCTTTTTAAGACATCTACAGATTTATAGTTAGCTGCTGAATACCATATTTTCAAAGATGTTTTTTTAGGAAATAATGTTGGTGAAAAATACCCTTTAATAAATACGGTATCGCCTGTATGGTATTTGGGTTTATCTGTCAATACAAACCCGCTATTGCCTATTCTATCATTTATTTTCTTGTTATATTTTCTTTTCGGTAGCGAAGGAGGTGTATCAATCAAAAAGATTTCATCGTTGCACTCAACCATCAGTGTCTTTCCATACAGTTCCTCCGATATGACATAATAATAGCCATTGTGCTTAAGTTGGATTTGCTTTTCTTCTGTATAAAACCGAACATCTGACAAGGATTGATTGGTGACATTATGGATGCTCAATCCTATTTCAGACGGAACAGTAATAACACGTACAGAAATTTTATTGCTGCCAATAAAATGTGCATTTAAATACGTTCCATTCGGAGATAAAATAATGTATCCGCCTTTGCAATATTTAGCAGGAATCTTATCAAGAACAGTTATGCTATCTACTGCATTACTAAGAAAATCTTCCGTATACACTTCTTTGAATTTCTTATTATTAATCTTCCAGGCTTGCTCTTTGGTTACTGCATAGATGTATCTGTAAGGTGGCTTGGCAGCAGCTTTATTCACTTGTTGAGCAAATGAAAAAGTAAAAACCGAAAAGAATATAATCGAAATTAAAAATCGAAACATAATATGGGGAATTAGAATGCTGTAATGTATACAGCTTATTGGATAAAAGTAAGTTTGATAAGGTATATTTTAAAAATCCAGCCTCCAGACTGCTGAATAATACTCACTTGTCTGAAGATTGAAGGAAGGCAATATGAAAAAATTATCCATACGTAAACCAAACAGTAGTTGTCCCTTTACTTTTTGCGAGTTCTAAAAAACGTTTAAAGTTTCTCAAATCCTGTCCAAAATTATTCCCTATATAACCGTCACCTTTGTCTACATTGAAATCTGAAAAATATGCATCATTCCCTAACGTATCATGGTCTGTAGGATTTAATAAGCCCGGCAAATTGGCGATCTTGTTCAGTTTATCAATAAGATTATGAACTAGGTTAAAGGCTTTATCAATATTACCTTTCAGGTTTTCTTTATTTTCCTCAGCTTTAGAAATGATATTCTGTTTTTCTTCTTCTGACTCTGCCGTTGAAAGAATAAACTTTAATTCTTCTTCATCGGGATATTTTTCCATTTCATACAAATATCCAATATCAACTCCCGCAATCCGACCGATCTGGTCAAGTTCAGACTCTTCTTCGATTTCATATTGTCTGCACATTAAATAACAAAATGTTCTGCTTAAACTATGTTTGTCATGATCATACGCATCATCATGATAAACTTCATCAAAGTTGTCTACTGCGATATTGATATCAAGTCCCATAATTACGTATTTATTATTTAATTATATATAACAAAATACATCTTTTTATTTTCCGCCAAAAAACTCCAGCATCGAAGTCAATGCAGTTGCACTGTGCATTTTTTCTCCGTTATCAAGTGACTCCTGAGCTATTAGCGAAGCTCTTTTCCGCATAGCTGTTTCATATGAAGCAATTGCATCGTGTATAGAAGCATACTCATCGTTTGTTAAACATACACTCAATTCCAATGCATCGAGCATGGCCATATTTACACCTTCACCTGCAAATGGCGGCATTACATGAGCCGCATCGCCAAGCATCGTTAAATTAGGTAATGCTTCCCAGCTTTGATCTAAAGGCATGCAATAAATAGGTCGCGGGATAAAAGAGCCCGACACGTTTTCAAATAATTCGTACCATATACTGCTCCATTCTGAATATTCTTTTTTAAACCATTCCAACACCTGTGTTTTATCCGAAAAGTTTAAACCACTTTTCGCAGCCCAGTTTTCATCTGCTTTGAAACTTGCATAAAATCCAATTTCCCTATTGGCTTTTTGTCCCATTAATATGTTTTGTACATTTCCGAAAGCCATTATCTTTCCGCCTCGAAGGATAGCAGAAACGTTTGGTACTGTTTTTTCTGCTTCATATACATTTCCTTCAAGCATGGTGATGCCTGAATAGAATGGCTTTATATCTGTGATGTATGGACGGATTTTTGAGTTTGCTCCATCAGCCGCAATCACAACGTCTGCATACGCGTCTTCTCTATTTTTAAAATGCAGCAACCAACCTTCCCCTTGTTTTTCCATGGAAACAAAATGACTGTCCCACACAATTGTCTCAGCTTGTAAAGATTCTAACAGTATTTTTCTTAATACTCCCCGATCAATTTCCGGACGAAAATGTTCATCGCCAAAGTTTTCATTTTTTACTTCATCGTGATCATTTAAAAATATTTCCGCACGCTCATTCAGGATGACTGTTTTGTCTGCGCCCTGCATGAAATTATTTTTAAATTCTTCTAATAAGTCTGCCTTCCGTAACGCTGCCAAACCGGAATGTTCGTGCAGATCCAGTGGCGATCCCTGCACACGGGCATCTTTATTCATATCCCGTTCATACACTTTCACATGAACTCCTTTGAGCTGTAAAAGCCGTGCCAATGTCAATCCCCCTGGACCACCACCAACGATAGCAATTTGTTTGTTTCGAACTAACATATATTTAAAGTTTACTATACAAACTTAATGCTTATCGTAGACCAGAAATTGTAAAAATCGGTCATTTTTATTTTTGAATAATTCTTTGGGTGAAACGCCGGAAAGCTTCTTGATCTCTTTGATGAAATGTGATTGATCGGTAAAGTTGAGCTGCGGGAAAAGCGTACCTTCTTTGATATGCTCAAGAGAAGCCTGGAAACGAAGAATGCTGCAATATGCTTTTAACGAAAGTCCGAATTGCTGATTGAAATAGCGATTGATCTGCCGTGGGCTCCAAGCTATTTTTTCAGAAAGTTCTTGTACAACGATCCCGCCATTTGTATCAAAGATCAATTTGAATAAACTGCGTTTCCGTTCATCAATTTCTTTTGGCAAAAGTGAATGGATTTTCTTTGACATCTTTTCGTGAAACGCATCAAAATCTGTTAGATCCTCTACGCTGAAATCCCAAAAGTTATTGGGTAAATGTTTTCCGGTATTGATTATATCTGCAACCGAGCAGTTAAAAACATATTCTATGGCAAGGGGATTAAAACTTACGGCAAAAAATTCTATTACATCTATATTGGCATACTTAGGTTTGGTCTCTAAACCCAACAATGCTATTTGAATCTTATTGTCAGCCGTTTTCGAAAAGATCAGATCAATTTTCCCATTAGGAATAATTACTGCTTCGTTGATCGTAGTCAGATTTTGTAAAGACGAAAAACAATACACAAAATCTTCAAGCGACTTGTCGGGTTTAATAAGTTTGTATTGCAGGTTGTTGGTCATTGTTTGTCAATGTTGTAATATTTGCATATTTGATATGCATCTTGTTCATTTCTTGTTTCATTGTCCTCAAACAAAAAAGTCACACCGCCCTCGGTGTCAATAAAAGTATGTTCGCAGTCTTCAAGCCCCAATAAGAGAGCACCAGCTGTATTAAATGTTTCCAAAGGCCCCGTTACGATATATTTCTTATATCTTATTTTTTTTGCTACTAAGTATTCTTCAACTTTAGAAATTTTCTTATCCTTATAAATCCAAGGAATTTCTTGACCATCAAAGTCATCTTTAGAGAATGAATTGTAAGGTCGGTAGCTAATACCGTTTACTTTTTCATTGTAGATATGAAACTCTATAAATCCAATTTTAATTATACCGTATATTAATCCATTAAGTTCTTTTTCTTTGACATACCAATTCTCCTCTCCAAACTTTGTCAATAGAATATTCATGGAAGTTCCTGGTAATAGATTCTCTATATATCCATGTTTTAGAAAATGATCAAAGTCATTTGATGTTGTCATCTTAATGTGTGTCTAATAATCTGATATGGAATTTCGAATTTCATTGCATCTATCCTTTCTTGACTCAATTTGCCTTTGGTGTTCTGTGTGCCGCAGACCACGGTGAGAAAGACAACGGAATGATAAGCACTAGTTTAAGCCTGGCACAAGGTGCATGTCAATTAAAACCTCATCCCCAACCCTTCTCTAAAGGAGAAGGGAGCTTTTCTTTGTAGTGGATATAATTAGAAATCATTTAAACATGTCTTATTAAACTCATTGAATTTACAAATTCGGAAGAGCTTCTTAAAATCATATCTCCACCCAATATACAAGATTCACTGCTGGATACCTGAATCAAAATAAGACAACCAGCAAGCTTTTTATCTGGTTCAGGACAAATTCCTATAGGCATTATCTCCTTAAAATAACTAAACTATAGCCTTTAACATGCCAAAACCTACCGCACACTAAGTAGCAACTTCCCTTTTGGTAGGATTCTATATGTTTGTCTTTACTTTGTACAGCTATATTTTGGGAGCAATTTTCAGTAGCTATATTTTCAACTAACCATTTTAAAGACATGAAAAAAACAATTTTACTACTTTGTAGTGTCCTGCTCTGTCAACTAACCATGGCACAGCAGGTCAGCATCCCTCCAATCATAAAAGGGATAACTGTCATGGTTGCCTTTCAGGATTATCCGATAAATGATCCGATTCAGGCGGTAGATGATCTGATGAATAAACCAGGTTATAATGCCAATAATCAACTTGGTTCAGTACGTGATTTCTTTTACACGCAAACAAGCAAAAAAGTTACAATTACCAGTACCGTAGTTAAAGTTACCTTATCTCAGACAAGAGCGTATTACGATGCGAACCATGTCAATTATGTAGATGAAGCGATTGATTTAATAAATCAAAATTATCCTGCCGGATTTCAGAATTTAACAGCTGATCCGGTTGATGGAAAACTTCTACATATAAATTTTGTATCAAGAGCACCTGGTCGTTCATCAACCAATGGTGCAAGTGAAGGCAAATTTGTAAAAAATAATACTATTGGCCAGATAGCAGTCGGACAAGGAAATATGACATTCTTCGGTATTACAGATCCGTTGATCATTAATACTATTTGCCATGAAATGGGTCACAGTGTAATGGGGTGGACCGATTATTACCAAACAGCTTTTTCAAATGAAGGCGGATTTGGTGTGATGGGATCAGGCGGAACAGTGATTGCACCTCAACCGATCAATCCCGCGTTACGTCTGCAGCGTAACTGGATAGACACCATCATTGCGGTTTCAGGCACGACGAATCAGATATACACGCTTACAGCAAACAGCTATACAACCATTCATAAATATACCAACCCAAACAATACAAAAGAGTATTTACTATTCCATGTACTTAAAGCATCTGGTGGTTATTATCAAACGCAACTCGACGACAAAACGATGCCGGAAGGATTGGCTATATGGTATGTTGACGAAGAGTCAGGTTATGATTCTCCTTTAAACCCCAATGACGACAACCAGTATTTTATCCGTCTGGTACAAGCAGACAACAAAGATGAAATGCATGATGACTTCTTTGGAGCTACCGATGTAGGAGGTGATCTGGAAGATCTTTACGGTACGACAAATAAATCATTCCCTAACAATACTCCTTTCCGCTGGAAAGATGGCGGCGAGTTTGGGATCAATATCACAAACATCAGCAATCCTGGGGCTAACATGCAGTTTACTGTCAATGCAAGACCAAATACCGTTGTAGCTACATCGGATCTCAATGGTACCGTTTCACCAAAGGGTACATTATCTGTAGCAAATGGTCAGAACAAAACATTTAATTTTATACCAAATCCGGGCTATGAAATAGATCAGATAAAAGTAAATGGCTCGGTCGTGGCAACAGCAAACCCTTTTGTATTGTCAGGCATTTCCGGCACGAAAACACTTGCCGTTACGTTCAAAAGAAAAGCAACGCAAACAGCTTTGCCAACACCGTGGCAGAAAGTAGCGATCGGATCTGTAAACAGTTCTGATTTTACTGCTAACTCAGGAAACAATTATTTCTTAGAAACCTATGAAAATAATGTGGGTGGTTCTGCAGATAATTTCACGTATCTATATCAGACAATAAATGGTGATGGTACGTATATCGTTCATCTTGCCGACTACAATACAATTCAGAATAGCCGTGTAGGTCTTATGATCCGTGAGTCTTTACAGCCGGATGCTGCATACTCTGCTATTACAAAATTCAATTTAGGAGGAGCTGTTGTGCAGCAACGGACTTCTGCAGGTGGTGTAACGAAGGACAATCCAAATGATATTGGTGAAATACATCGTTATGCACTTCACAACTGGCTTAAAATTGTACGCACGGGTGATCACATCCAAAGCTATACATCCAAGAATGGTTCAAACTGGTATTTAATGGGCGACCAGACAATTGCTTTGCCTACCCAGGCGTATGTAGGAATATTTGCAAAAGGAAACGGATACACTTCCTATCCTGCGCAGGCATCATTTGATAATATTTCATTCACATCAAGTCCATTCCCAACGGTGAGCATTTCTTCACCGATCAACAATGTAGTCTTGGCAAGTAACTCTGTTACGATCAATGCTACAGCTGCACCATCTGTTACAACTGGTTCAATCACCAAAGTAGATTTTTATGACAATACAACGTTAATCGGAACCGACAACACTGCTCCTTACAGCTTTGTATGGAACAACGTAAGCGGAGGTATACATACTGTAGTAGCTAAAGCTACAGATAATACAGGCAAAGTAGCATCCTCTTCTAAAATAGCAATTGTTGCACCTTGCAACTCTACAGGTACAAAAATATCAGGTATTGTAATTGGTACGCCTGGTTCATGGAACGGATCAGGAAATACACGTGAAAAAGCATTTGACGGTGACATCAACACGTATTTTGATGCACCGGTGGATATCGCATGGACAGGCTTAAGTCTTAGTACGACTTACAAAGTTACCAATATACGTTATGTGCCGAGACAAGGTCTTGAAGGCCGTATGATCGGTGGAAAATTCCAGGGTAGTAATTCTGAAAATTTCAGCACCTATACAGATCTGGCTACTGTAGTTGCGAAACCATCATCCGGATGGAACTGTTTTGATGTGTCAAACACAGCATCATTCAAATACCTGCGCTACATCGGACCAGAAGGTGGCGTAGGAAATATTTCCGAAATAGAATTTTACGGAACAGTACAAGTTGCGAATCAAGCGCCTACAGTAACTCTTACAAGTCCGGTTACGAATTCAATCTATACAGCTCCGGCTACTATATCGTTGAGTGCAACTGCATCCGATCCGGATATCAATGGAGCTATATGGAGAGTTGAGTTCTACAATGGTACTACATTATTGGGGACAGACTATAATGCGCCATATCAATATATAGCATTTAATCTTCCTTTAGGTACCTATTCTATAAAGGCAATTGCTTTTGATGATGAGGAATTGGCTTCGCAGCCATCTGTATCGGTGATCACTGTAGTAGAAAACCAGGCGCCAATTGTAAGCATCACGAGTCCGGTTTCAAACCAGAGCTTTGCTGCACCTGCATCCATTACGATCGACGTTACGGCTTCAGATCCGGATGGATCTATCAGTCAGGTAAATTTCTATAACGGGTCAACAATACTGGCTTCTGACCTTACTGCTCCGTATTCATTTACATGGAACAATGTACCGGCAGGTGTTTACAACATTACGGCACTTGCAATCGACAACTTAAATGCTTCTGCTTCTTCTACAAGAAACAATATTGCAGTAATTGCCAATACGCCTCCTGTTATAAGCATCACCAATCCGGTAACAAACCAAAGTTATACGGCACCTGCAACCATCAACATTGAAGTTACTGCAACAGATGCAGATGCTTCCGGTTCTATTGCAAAGGTGGATTTCTACAGAGGTTCTATCTTATTGGGAACGGACCTTACTGCTCCCTATTCATATACTTGGAACAATGTACCGGCAGGTGTATACAACATCACTGCAATCGCTTTCGATAATTTGGGTGCGTCTGCTTCGAGTACACGCAACAATATCGCGGTAATTGAGAACCTGGCTCCTACAGTATCTATCACGAGTCCGCTTACAAATGCAAGCTATACAGCGCCTGCTACTATTGTGATCAATGCAACTGCAGCAGATACCGACGGGACTATCTGGAAAGTAGAGTTCTACAATGGATCTACCTGGCTGGGAAGTGATTTCACTGCGCCATATTCATATACATGGAACAATGTACCTGCAGGTGTTTATAACATCACAGCTCTTGCAATAGACAATTTGAATGGTACAGCGTCTTCAACAAGGAATAATATTGCAGTAGTGGCTCCTACAGCTACTATCACAGGCCCTGCCTGTGTAAGCAACAATAAAACCATCACGTACGAACTGGCTGCTTCTAAAAGAGTAAATGCACTTGGTTATGGCTGGTACTTCACCGGTTCAACGCAGACGTTCTCTCCATCATCGGTTAATCCGTACCAGGCTACGCTTGTTACTGGCAATAACTATGGGCAAGGTCAGTTGTGTGTAGGAGTGAGCTATTCAAATGCACCTTATACAACGTATTGCATTACGGTACCTAAGTGTTCCAGTGCTAGAGAAGCAAGCTTAGAAGAATGGTCTGAGGTTTCGGTAGAAAATCAAAAGTCGGTGGTTTTCCCAAATCCATTTACCGGAGAAACAACGATCAATCTGGCCAATGCTGCTCAGGCAGCCACAATACAAGTATACAATGCAAGTGGTATATTGGTTGAAGAGGCAACTGCTAACAGTACCTACACATTGGGTCAAAATCTTGTCTCAGGTATTTATTTTGTAAAAATCAATACCGGCAGCAAAATCGAAACCTTGAAATTAGTTAAGGAATAAAAATCAATATTTTTTTGTACTGTTCAGAAAGGGAGCTTCATCGAAAGATGAGCTCCTTTTTTTGTTGTTGAGATTACAAATTCGTTTATCGGATTGCGTTCGCTGCAAAAAATGAAATTTGTAAAAGCTGTGTCATCTATGTAGTCGAAGACTACGGAATGGTACACACCAGTCTGAAGACTGGCGCGAGGTGATTGTAGTGAACTGCAATTGTTCGTGATTCGCTATCGCGAACGCAGCTGATTTAGATTTATAATCTCTTTTTATATTTCCACTTTTAGATACATCGGTTTACAAATCCTTTTTATCTGGCTTCCGAATTACAAATTCAATGTCGTTTAGTTAAGGTTGATTGGGTATAAATAGTTTTCCTTTCTTCACTCAAACGATGTTTCTTTTTTATACTTTACCTTCTTTTGTTCCCGCCCGAAAGCGGGACAGGCTTTAATACAAAAGAACCAAAAAATCAAGGCTGATTTCAAATAAGCTAAAATTTTGGTTCATTCCGCTAACGCTACAAAACCGCCTAAAAAGGACT
>Ga0247817_10000589_pt1 | contig 19675 bp, 17 predicted proteins | sample UWRJL212509R1_FD_178010 | JGI IMG/M metagenome (GOLD analysis project Ga0247817, IMG submission 178010) | Plant litter microbial communities from Arlington Agricultural Research Station in Wisconsin, United States - UWRJ-L212-509R-1 | ecosystem: Environmental > Terrestrial > Plant litter >...
CATCGGTTAAAGCAGTTTGAACTTCTGTTTCTGTCAAACCAATATCTTTGCCTAATTCTATTAATACTTCTGTACTGCCGAAATTTTTTCCTTGTGTAAAATAAGCAAGGAATAAACGTTCCTCAGCAGCGTCACCCAAACCCTTTGTTTTTGCCAATTGGATCATACGATGTGCATTAAACGAATTCACGATAACGGCTTTGTCAAAGTTATAGTCAAGGCCTGCTTGTTTCGCCATCTGGATCACACCTTCATGCATTTGTACAGAGCGCTCATAGCTCATACCTTTTTTGTCGGCAAGATATTGATATACATTTTCCTCTACAGGTTCCTGCGGAATAGTTGGGTCAAGCTGGAAGCTTTTCCATATGATTTCTATGTTATTACTGTCTGTAAATTGCTTTAAGCCAGCTTCATAATTGCGTTTTCCGATGTAGCAGAAGGGGCACATAATATCGCTCCATACTTCTACTTTCATTTTGGTTGTTGTTGCCATGAAAATTACTTTAATAATTCAATTATACTACAAAATGCAGGACAAATCAGTTCACTATTCTTACTTTATTGGAATAAAAACGTGCTTGATAGTTTTGTTATGAAAACTTTATAGATATTATTTCGTCCAAATTTAAATCAGACAAATTACTACCCAAAAGTTCTGCTTTTAATTTTTTATCTATTTCTCTTACCGATTTTGATTTTTCATAGGGATCTTCAACCCAATTGTTTCCAGAAAAGTTAGTAGGTGAAATGCGAATTGTATTGTTTTTATAAACATCATTCAAAATGTCTTTTTCTAATTTATTTAAAAACCGATATAGTTCTTTGTTTGGTTCAGGTACTTCAGACACTTTATGAAATTGTAAAAAATAATTTGGTCGTCCCATCCAATAGATCGCTGTAGCAGTGGCTCTATCACAAAGTGGGTTTTTAAGTATTTTTTTCAATGGACTTAAACCTTCATCCCAATTATGCTTTAGTGCAGTATGATGCAGATCAACGATCTTAATAAATTCTAATTGTTCACTTGTGGGTTTAATTTTGATCTTGGATTTTAATTCCGACATAGTAAATGCATGAAATTTAGTACACGTAATAGTATCTATTTTACATTCAATAAATTTTAATTCATTTAATGATTTATTAGTGGAAATATTCAGATCAGTTAAATTCGAATTGAAAATAAATAATGTTTGCAGATGAATATTTGTAGCTATATCTATTTTTTTTAGATCTGGATTGCCAATGCGCAATGATTTAAGCTTGTTGAAGCCTGATAGATTGAATTCTGTAAAATGATTATTTTGAATGGCTAGATGTTCTATTTTTTCTGGCTTGGAAAAAATAATTGAGTTGTTGTAAAGCTTATTTGACGCACAATTTAGACTATCTACCAAAAGATTATTTTTTAAATCGATAATCGTTAGCTCGTTTGATTGGCAAATGATATTTTCTATCTGAACATTTTTTGATAGGTCTAATTGGGTAAATCTATTCTTAGAAACATCAAGAGTTTTAATAGCAGGAAATTGTTCAAGGTCAATAGCTGATGATAATTGATTTTTAAATTCTAACACTTCAAGCGCATTCAGAAGAGGAAAAGGATATGCATCATTTTCAATAGTATTTATTCTATGTGCGTTAAAGTGAAGTTTTTTTAAATAGAGCAAATCTGAAATATCAAAATGAGAGCAATTCAAAATATCTGCATCGATTCGTACGTTATCGATCTTTTGTGCTAAATCTTTTTTTGAAAGACACATGCCCCAGGTACTTAGATAAGTTACCTCTCCATCTTTTAATTCAGCATTCAGTGAACCTAAGCTTTCTGCAAGTAATATTTCCTTTGAGCGAGTTTCATTTACATTGAATGTTTTTGCAAGCTTCGATAAAAAATTTTGTGTGTTTGAAGAAATATTCATTCCATACTATTTTTTGATGTTGTATTTATTTTTCAAATATCTTTCATGAAGCAATTGCTATTTGTAGGATTGAAGTGCTTTGTTACTTATTTTTTAAAGCAGCATATGTATTTTCAATAAATCCCCAACCCAAATTAGGCAAAGTAGCTTCTGTTGCCATGATGATGATGATATCATGTTTTGCAATTTCTTCTTTTAGATTAATTTGTTGCGTTGTTAATGTTGATGTATAACTATCGGGATAAATGTCGTTGTTGTAAAACCAAAAATGATTGTTTGAGAACGCATTCGAAATTCCGAAGCAGAATATCCCCCAATAAAAACTATCGGACACAACTAAAAGGGATGGTTTTGTTTTTCCGGAGTCTGATTCAAATTGTATTTGCGGATAGGCCATTTCAAAAGATCGTAGTTTGAACAAAATGTTCATGCCTCCGGCAATATCATAATCATCTGTACGTGGTTGATCAAGATCTACTTCATTCCAATACGCATTAGGGATATCAATTTTTCGAATGGCCTCTATGTAACGAATCATCGAGTCAGTAGCTATACACATGCTATAGTTGCTCCAATGAATTCCGTATTGAGGATATAAGGGATATGCAGCCGTGTTTTTCTTTTGAATAAAATAGTTTTTAAAATCAATATGTGAAATATTGAACTCCTTGGCCAGACGTAGATATATTTCATAATTAGTAATACCTTTTTGTGTCTTTAAATGATCCGGAAAATATTCGGGGTAGAATGAACCTTTTCCCGGTGCAAAAACCACGATCACATTTTTATTTAAAGACTTTAACGTATCGTGTATGTATTTCAACTGCTGCATTCTGGTAGCGATACTGTCATACCCGATGTAATCAGTACCATAGTAAGCTTTTATGTAATTGGATTCGTATAAGTAATTGTTTTTTCCAATGACAACTCCATTTGCATTGGCTTTCCTATCTATATCAAAAGCTAATTGATTGTTGATACGGATGCATGTATTGCGAAATCCAAACGATTCATTGAAATATTTTTCAATTCCTTCCTGGTATTTCCCGGAAAACCAATCAGCTGTGTTGAATGAATCTTTCTGTGGTTCGGTTATTGCGCCCTTTAAAGGTTCAGTTGGGAAAAAATCAGTTTGACCTTGTATCAATGGCAAAACGGAGAGCGCCAATAAAAATATAAATAAAGCCCTGGGTATTTTCGAAGAAATATTTTTGATCGTTAATTTCTGCAACATAAAAGGAAAATATAATCCAATGACTTTATTAAATACCTTAACATGCTACACATAATGCTGCATGTTAAGGTATACTAAAATAAACATATTTATTGATTTAAGGAGTTAAAGACAAAAGAGAATTTGAGTGTAAATTAACTCTTTACCAATTTTGTCAATTCGTTCGGTAATCGTGAAGACAGGATCTTCAGTAGATCCAGATCTTTCAAGTCTTCTTTTTCTTCAATCTCATCTGCCAAAGGGGTGAGCCATTCTTCACACGATAACAACAGGGATTCTGTATCTACATCCGGAAACTTTGCAAGCGGATTCAATTGCTGTGCCTGGTTCATGGCCGTTTGCCATTGTGTAAATTCAGGAGTAAAGTTTAGTAAATCTTTTCCGTCTTTTTTTACTGCATCACAAAGTGCTTTTGCCCTTTCACTATCACTCGGTTCATCCATTGGAGATGATTTCAATACGATCCGTCCGATGCGTAATTCGCTATGCACGATCAGATCATTTGTAATTAGATCCCAATGTGCGGATACAACATTTTTTACTAAGCTCTTCAAATCTTTTGGATTTAAAGGAGATGCCATAAATATTTTTCCTGTTCCTTCTCTGTCATCAATATGTGCTACAGATACCCACGATTCGCGTGATAAAGAATCTTTATGACTAAACTGAGCATACGTGCCATTGGCTAACTGAAATTGTGCCTGATTGCCAGGGCGCGCAAATGCAACACGTTCCGGATATGCATGAGCCAGTAACAATCCCGTCATAAAGGAATCAAATGGTTCGTTTGATACTTCAATTTCCATTAATTCTCTGTACGATTTCGCAACGCGCTCTATCAATCCAAATGCTCGTCCCTTACCTGCATTTGTTCTAAAGCGACGTAATGCTGTTATTCGTTCGTTGATATCGACACCTGCTTCTTTAACCGTTAGCGGATCTTTTTCTTCAATAATGGCAGCAATATCAGTTGCTAATTCTTCCTGCTCCAGTTCTTCTGCCATCAACAGCATGTGTGCTATACGCGGGTGGCAAGGGAGCTGGTGTATTTTTTTACCATGTTGGGTAACCTTATTTCGATCCAGTGCATTGATGTGGTGCAGTGTTTCTTTCGCTTGTTGCACATGAGATTTAGGTGGTGGTGTTAACCATACCATGTTATAAACATTGGAGATTCCCCAAACTGCCATTTCTAGTACCAACGGAGAAAGATCGGTTATTTCTATTTCAGGCAGGTGATGCTTCTGCAAGGTTTCGTGTTGTGCTTTCGACCACATGCGGTAACAAACACCTGGTGATAAACGTCCTGCGCGCCCTGCACGTTGGTCGGCAGCATCGATCGAAATGTTTACAGTTTCTAATCTGGACAAACCCGATTGCGGATCAAACTTAGAGCGTTTACCAAATCCTGAATCTACCACAACAGTAACTCCTTCGATCGTTAAACTTGTTTCGGCAATGGATGTTGCTAGTACTACTTTGCGTTTGCCCGTTTGATCGGGTAGGAGAGCTGCTTGTTGGAGTGCGAAAGAAAGTTGTCCATAAAGTGTATGAATAACCGTATTGGGAATTTTATTTTCAAGTATCTCTTTACATGCATTAATTTCAGCTTGTCCGGGTAAGAATACCAGAATATCTCCTTTATTATCTTTGCTTGCTTTTTTTACAATGCGTGCGGTAAGCTCCGGTAAAAGGTGCATATCTGTTGCGCCTTCATAATGTACAGTTACAGGATATTGTCTGCCTTCGCTTTCAATAATTTTAGAATTTAACTTTGCAGAAAGTTCAGGCAGATCCATCGTTGCCGACATGATTAGCAGACGTAGATCGTTGCGTTTTGTTAACTGTGCTTCTCTGCAGAGTGCCAGAGCAACGTCTGCATGTATACTGCGTTCGTGAAATTCATCAAATATTACCAGAGCAACGTCTTTCAACTCGTTATCCGATTGTAACATGCGGGTAAGAATACCTTCGGTTACAACTTCAATACGTGTTTTATCGCTGATGCGTGTTTCAAAACGAATGCGGTATCCAACGGTTTCACCTACAGGTTCGCCTATAAGTTCGCTCATGCGGGTAGCAATTGTCTTTGCTGCCAGCCTGCGAGGTTCTAATACTATGATCTTTTTATCTGCAAGCCACGGCTCATTCAGAAAAGTTAAGGGTAATAAGGTGCTTTTTCCGGCACCAGGAGGTGCTTTTACGATAAGTGTGGTGTTGTGAGCGAAATGAGAGGTAACCTGATCTACTATTTCTTGTACAGGTAATGCGGTGTTTGTAGGGATATTGTATTTCAACGGTATGTGTTTTTGCGTTTACAAAAATACACATTATTCAGGTGGAATAAAATGGGGACTGATTACTCAGATTCTGTGTTCAAAGTGATGAAATTGAAGCTAATTCATCGCAATTGTATCCTTACGATTTATTTATTTGGCCTTTCTATCAGATATTCAAAATGCTGCACCGATCTGCCATAATAATCAAAATCAACGACACCAATTTTGTTGCACCGATTTTAAATAGTGCTGTTTGAGAACGTAAATTTGTTGTTCCGATATGGAAGTATACTTTTTCAACAAATTGGAAAGCGTAATCAAGAAGTAATTTTTTACATGCTTTATTATAAATACTGCCCCAATATGCTCTTGCTAAAAATGTATAGCCAATCGCAATACTCGAATTCTCTGGTTTGAAATCATAATAGCGGGTTGAACCTATAATTGCATTTGTTGCATTGTCGATAATCAGAAACGCAGTTTTTGAAGCAATAGCTCCATTAAAAAATAGTTGGAATACTTCTCTTTTGTATCGATCTTTTGTTGGGTGCTACTCCCAGATGAGTGGATCTGAAACTATATGAAAGATGCTCTCAAAATCAGATTGGGTAAGTGGTACAAGTCTGATAAGGGAATCTTCAAGGGTTGTCGGTTGCAAGTTGATAATCATTTTATTTCTGGTAAATAGTTACTTTTCCATCTTTCCATGCGGAAATTTTTCCATAGTAACTTATCTGTATAGCATCATATTCTACCGGCACTATTTCCTTTCCATTGGTATCAATAACACCATATTTACAATTTGCATCTTCTACAATAGCTAGTCCATCTCGAAATTGATAATCAAGGAAAAGGTCTTTGTAATGTGATAGATGACAGAGTTTGTTATAATATTTAAATTCCGTTATTGGTTGATTGGATTTATTTATAAATGCTAGTTTTTCACCTAATTGAACTGCAGTGAAACCTTCATGAAATTCAGGAGACAATGGTCCGTCATATTCAATTGGTATCATAATCTCTCCGGTTAAATTTATAAATCCCCATTTTTCATTTTGTTTAACGGCTGCTAAACTGTCTCTGAATCCCCATACAAAATCGTATTCAAGAGGAATAATTTCTTGTCCTTTGATATCAGCAAATCCCCATTTTTCAGCTTTGTTTATAGCAATCCTTCCATAATGAAAAGTATTATTGTAATCATAACTATCTGGTGTATATTCAATGGGAATAATTATTTTTCCGGTTGAATCAATTACACCTTCTTTGCCATTCAATTCTACTCGTGCAAATCCTTGTTTAAAATCAGTAGTATTAGTATAAATGATTGGAGTTATTATCTGACCATTAGTATTTACAAATCCATTTTTTTCTCCTAATCTAATTTCGGCTATGTTTTCATGAAATGTTCCAATGTGTTTATATTTCAACGGTAAAATAACATTTCCAGCAGTGTCGATTAATCCGCATCTTTCAAAGCGATCCAGGCAAACTTTACATACTCCATTTGAATAAAGATATTCCGGATAATTTCTAAAAGGCCCAATAGAACTAAATTCCTGTTTTGAAATTTTATTTCCGTTTGAGTCGTATAGATGTATCTTATCATTAAGCGTAGCAACTATATAGCCATCCTTAAAAATTTCTATTTGATCATATATACATGGCAAGACTCTTTTAAATGAATGTACAACGCCCAATCGAGTTCCTCTATGCGTAATACGCAAGTTGTAATATTTCTGACCGAACGAATAACCCGACAAAAAAATAAGTAAAATAAATATGTATCGAATGTTCATGGATTAATAATTTCTTATTGGTGAATGAATCACTTCACCTTCCTATTGCAATTGGCTTCAAGAAGAATAAGCTCGTCTTTATTGTAACCTAAAACATCGCCTTTAGGGTATGTCTTGTTAAACAGATCTACAATTTTATAAATGGGTTCTCTATAGCAATTAGCAATATATCCGTCCATTGATTTGCCATTATAATTTGCATAGATATAGAATCTCGGCCAGCCCATAGTAAAATCACATCCATCTGCGGTTTGCTGTCCCAAAGAATCAGTATGCTCAATAAGATCAGCTAATTTTTTTAACTGTTCTTTGCTTACAGGATATGTAGCTAGTGTATCAAATTTATACGTATTCATTATTTCTGTTGTGCTTGAAGTATCAATCAAACGCATATTCGTTGATCTCTTAATTACATATAGAGTTTCACCATTAATGACATACATTTCATATGCAACAAAAGCCAATCCTGAATTTTGCGGGATTGATATACAGGCTGAAACATTGGATTGTGCTGTTGCTTGATACGACAATAAGGTAATGAAAAAGAACGCAGTTCGTTTTATTATTTTAAGCAACATTACTTTCATCTATTAATTGTTCTTTTATTTTGGTTTTTGAAATGTCACTTTTATATAGTAACGTATCTGTATTTGTTGACCTTTTGTGTAAAAAACATCCCAATCAGGAATAGATTTAACTACTCTTATAGCTTCATTATTGAGTGTACTATCAAAACTTTTTACCACTTCCACACTATCAATTTTTCCATCTTCTGTTACTTTAGAGATTCTAACAAAAACGTGTGCCTTTTCATAAGCTAGGTTTGGAATATTTAAGTAGTTAATATTTTCTTTAAGATATTTATTTAGCAGTTCAGGATTATCTGCGAATTTACTTTTATGAGATTTTTGATTATTATATTTTATAATTTTTGTAAGTATACCTTTTGAGAAAAAAAACTCTCTTTCATATTCGTAAATTGAAGCAAAGCTTGGGTATTGAGCGTAAATTAGTTCTCCATATGAGTTAAGAATTGAAAAGTCTACCCAGTCAGCAAAAATTTTGGTGTCAGTTTTTCGGTCTGAAAAAATTAATGATAATTTAATTTTTTCAGACATTCCTCTTAATTCGATTAAGAATAAACTGTCATTTCTTAATTCCCAATATCCTGTATATCCTCGTAGAGATGCGGTTGAATTATCGCCATATTTTTCAAATATGCTGTCTGGCCTGCAACGATCTTCAAAATAACTTTCCAATGGATTGACGTGAATTGGCAATGTATCTCCCTTATAGATCAGGAAATCTGGAATTTGGTCAGTAGCAAAAATTTGCGACGTTGTTACCGCCAGCATCATTATTGTTACTATTAATTTAAAAACTTTCATTCCGATTACCGTAAAATTGAAATGGAGACTTTTTAATAAGTACAATAAGTTTTACATTAATATTGACCACGATAGAATTTGTTTGAAGAATTAAGTACCATTCCATTGCTAGAAAACCATTTCACAAATGCATCCCACTTATCTTTATTTGATGTTTGCCACTTGGTAAAACCTTCTTCATCACCTTTCATAAGTATCCAATGGTTGTAAGCTTCCATATGTCCGGCTTGCAGGACTTTATTCTGGTAGTCGAAAAGTGCATTCGGATACTTGATCCCATTTCCATTTTTGTAATACAACTCTACAAAACTTTTACGGATTCGATCAAGAGAATTGATGTCGATTACTTTTTCAGTAAGTATCGACATAGATAATGTTGGTTCATACACTCCAACTCCATAGGGTAATTTAATATTACTGGTGTCGCTTAAGTCATTGATCGTTATAGTAGCATTTTGACTGAAACTTACAGAAAAGGAGTTCTTTCCTGTAAATTTAATTTGACTTTTATAGGTGTCATAAAGCAGTTTGCTTATTTCTGCTGTACGTTTGCTATTGCGTTCCAGGTTCATAAATATTTCTCCATAGATCATGCCCCAAACTTCTTCCGTTGAACTGCAATAAATACGGGTTGCACGATAATAGTTGGAAGAAAATTTTGGGTCCACTTCAATGCCTTTTTCGTAAAAGGGAAGCGCTTTGTTAAAATCTTGCTTGCCCCAATACACATTTCCTTTTTCCAGATACATCATTCCAGAATTTGGAAATTTTTGAAGCCCTTCATCATATGCTGCTAATGCCTTAGTACTTTCTCCAAGCATATCATAACTATTTCCCAGTAGTTGATATAAACGTTCATTTACATCTTTATGATTTTTGTTCTGCTCCAATAGCTGACTAGCTTGTTTATAGTCTTGTTTTAAATAATAGGCATAAGCTAATTCATATGTATAATTGTAGTTGTCTGGGTCTAATGTTATTGCTTCTTTTAAAAGTTTTATACTCTCATCAACTTTTCCATTGTCCATAAGCGTAACTGCTTCTTGCGCTTTGGTAAGAGCTTTTTCTTTGTTGGTCTGTGCGTAGGTAATTTGTGCTGTTATAAAGAACAAAAATAGACCAATTAATTTCATGTGTTTTTTCATTGTGAAATTGTTTAAACCTGGGGAATAAAAAAGGTATGTGTTAAAAGTATATTTTATTTTACAATATATTTATTGTTTTTTAAATCAATGTAAAAATTCTGATTATTTTGTTTGACTTTAAAATATATATCGATGGTTTTTCCTGAGGAATAGTTTATTTCATAGTCCCCATCAAATGTTCTGTCTGTACTATAAATTTCATCGTATTCGGGTTTTATTTGCCAGTCTTTTGTTTCGCAATTCCATATGCCCCATTTGTTTGAAGTTTGAATGTAAATGAATTTTCTGGTAGCTATTAAGTATTCTTTATCGAATCCATTTCCATTCGGGTATTTATAATCTGAAGCTTCCGGCAAGATCCTTTTTTTAAAGGTATTTGTTACATATGCTATTTGTCCGGTTGAATCTTTTAAAAAGATCAAAAATGTACCATTTACATCATTATCGTCCTTTGGAAAATATTTACTATCGGAGCCGAAATTGTAAAATGTCAAAAAGGGATAGTTTGTCAGATCATACCTGACTTCTCCTGTACTATCGATAAGGTTATATGAATTTCCTTTATCTACAATTGCAAAATTTCTATTTGAGAAAACCTGAAATCCAACAAAAGAATTATATACCGATGCATATGTAGTAATAGCACCGTTTTCGACTATAAAACCTTTGGACACATCATTGCTGCTCACATACGTAGGAGAGTAGTATCCCTGGGCTCCTCTTATGCCTCCGATCCATACGTGTGTTTTAGTTACGTTACCGGAACAGGTGAAATACAATTGATAATCACCAAAGTCTACACTACCGCTTTTACCAATGAAGCTGGCTGAGTGAAATATGGCGTTTGTTACTTTTTGTTTTGTTTTCTTATTGAAATAACCCCACTTACCATTTTGTTCATACGGGATTAAGTTGCTTGCAGGACAGGTAGATTTTATTTTAGCGATCTCTTTTATGAGATTACTTTTTGTTTCAATTAACCAGTGAGATACATTTACCCATCTTGTGTCGGATTTTAAATTGTTTAAATCTGTATCTTCTCTTAAATGTGTTGTATCTGCAAAACCATTTTTAATAGATAATTCCAGGTATGAAAACCCTTTGGTTAAATTGTTTGATAAAGAGGCAACACAAGCTGCATTGTAAAAGACATTCCTGTCAGGATTGAGTTCAATCAATTTTTCAAAATATGGAAGTGCAGTTTTAAAATCACCCTTATTATAAAAATCCATTCCGTTATAATAATTTTCTGAATACACATCCTGCTGCGCTGATGCGATGCTTATTGTAAGAAGAAAAAGAATGATAGATAGGAGGTTGTTATATTTCATATAATATAGTAATCAGTAATCAGTTTATTTTTTTAGTAGTAGGGGTGCGTTAATGGTGATTGTATGTTATAGCCCGATTTTTATTTGTCAAAAGGGCTTCCCCACATTTTTTTTAAATAATAAACAGAACGCTTCTCCAGCTTTTCCATATAGTTTTTCATATCCTTTTAAATTTTCAATATACGTACTCAACTCTTTATTTGTTAAAGTTGTTTTCAGTTGAAGGTCTGAAACCATAAATGGGAATTGACTATTATTTGGGTTAGGCGTATGTAAAAATAATGCGTCACTATAACTATCAAAGTCAAGTAGTATAGTATATAATTGGAAGTCTGTTTTAAGGATTTTTGTCTTGTTAACAAGTAGATCAAAATGTCTAAATAACTTATCTAAATGAGGTTTTCTTCTTTTAAAGCTTTTATTCCCATATCCTTTCCAGTCAAAGTGTACATGCCAATTGTCAAACCAGGTTTTAGGATCTGCAAAGTTAAGCCATGTTGCTTTGTCAAGATCATTTCGTATTGCAAGATTCCTATAGTATCTTTTTAGGCCTCGATGTTTTCTCACTTTGGTGGCAGGTTATGTACTAATGATAATTAAAATTAAATAACGTGTATTTTCATTCTATTTCGGTATTCAAAAGAAGCCTGCAACAAATGCAATTTAGTGATGTAGCCGGTTGTTTACCATTTGCATGCATCAAGAAATGAAACATCGTATTTTATGGAGTAACGTCTGTAGCGTTCTTTTCTAATTCTGTTACCGTTATTGTCGTAATAATTCCATTTGTCGTGTTTCAAACTTTTATAAAATTGACCGTTACATTCACAGGTACCATTTTCAAAGTAAAAATTCCAAAACCCCATGTGATCCTTTAAGTCGAAATATTCCCAGTGATTTTTACGAACATCTTCTTCTTTCATATCTCCTTCCGCTTGTCTTTTGCCATCAGGATAATAATACGTCCGAATCCAGGAATCATAGTTTTGTCGGTATTCTAATTTGCCTGTTTCGTCATAATGCTCCCAATTACCTATCCGTAGATCATTTTCATATATTCCACAATCTCTCAACGCACCACTTTCATAGAAATACATACAACTATCATATTTAACAAGATTGCTATCTATATTAAATGCGAATGTACATTTCATATAAATGTTTCCATTTTCTCGATAAATATAATTTAACCCCTGTTGAGGGTGAGTTACTGATCTATATGTAGAACGCGAATGGTACCATGTGTCTCCGGAACGCCAGGCTGCATCAGTACCTACCTTTTCGTACGTAAGAGTATCAATATTGACTTGAGAGAATACGTTTATCTCCAGTGAACACATAAAAAAAATTAAAAATAGCCTGAATAATTTCATGTCAGTATTGATTTTTTAGTACGCATTTCTAACTAATTCTACGTCCAGGTCGACATAATATAAACCTGTCCTTTCTTTATTATCGATTTGGTTTAAACCATTCTCCAAACACTTCCATCCATTAGCTGATATGCGTGATAAGAGCTTATTACAAGCCTCTAAATCATCCGTAAAGCAGTTTGCTACTTTAGGGTCAAAATCACTCCAGGCTGTAGCAAACTCATCTTGTACATTCCGCATGTATAAAGCAACCGTCGGCAACTTTTTCCCGTTTTTAATTTCTACATTGCTTATCAGTTCTAATGGCTCTTTTGAAATTTTTATGACCGGTGTGATATCTGTTCCATAGGATGTTAAATTGGTAAACGTTGCAATAAGTCCTTTGTCTTTATTTATCACAACTGTTGGATTTAAACAGCCATATTTGAATTGTTCTGTCTTTTGAGTAAAATCGAAAACAATGTTATCGGAATGAAATAGTTTGAATAAAAAATTCTGCGGAAAACTAAATAAAAGATGGTATTTAAGCCGCATAAATCCAGTCAGCTTTATGTAGTTAAAATACTTCCTTTTTGAAATTTGTATTTGTCCGGGTGTAGATGCATGCGTTGTATTGTCAACAGTATGTTTCATAGTTTTAAATGTTAAATTAAGATTACAGACAACGGTGTTGCTTATAATTGGTACAAATGTTATGCTTGTTTGTTTCCTTACCATCCGTCGGAGAAAGTATACTTTAATATACAGGTTGAAAGCAACGGAGTTTCCTTAAACCCGAACTTGCACTAATTAATAGCGATTGTTAACTGTATTATTTTTATTTATCTAATTTAATAAACGTAAGCAAAAGTCTTTGTTCTGAAATTAAAACGCTGTTTCGAATATTTGTTAATGTTATTAATGCATTAAGCAGACTCGCATCTTTAAAATGTAAGCTATAAAAACGATTGGGTAGTAAACGTGGATTTTCTGTAAAAGTAGGATCACGTAAAATTGGGTCTTCTTTTCCATCAGGAGCTAAAATATTTTGTTGAATGCCTTTTGCTCTTAAAATTTTATCATAACCTCTTAATTTATTCTGAAATTCTTGTCCGTTTTTATGAGATGCTAATATGTTTGTTATAATTAGTTCGGTGTTTGTTGAATCCAATCCATTGTACCTATGCCAATTTGTTGAGTATCCACCGGTTTCAGTGATTATTTGTGTTCTTAAGCTGTCAATGTAATTAACTAATTCATTTGTTATTGTATGGTAATATAAAATCGTATCAGATTTTCCTAAATGGCTAACAATTGAATCATTAATTACTTGAAGTTCTATTGATTGAGAATAGTTATATATTTCATTCAAGAAAGATTTTGTATGAAATTGATCAACATAATGATTTGAATCTGTATTCTCAACTTTAGATTTACAGGAAATCAATCCAATCACTAATAGTATATATAAACTTCTCATAATAATGCCTGCAATTTTAAAGTTAACGTTTAGCATTGTTTGTTGATACAGACGTTAGTGATTATATCATTCCACCGACACAAACGAAAGCATGCTTTAATATACAATTATTCATGCGGTTGTAAGCAATGGAGTTTCCTTAAGACCGAACTTACACTAATTAATAGCGATTGCTACCAGCTTTATATTGGTTAATATCAACCGAATTATTTTTTTATTAAATCCCAACCATCAGAATTTGGATTTGATTCCTGCTCAACTATTTGTTTTAATTCTTTTATATATTGTTTTGTTGAACTATCAGTAGGATGATTATCAATAAATTTTGTTAATGCGATTTTTATTTCTTTGTTATCAAGTGTGTACTTAGCATAATTAACGTAATCATATGCTTTTCTAAAATTCGTTAAATCTAAGTTGTCTTTATATTTTGAAAATTTCAACTTGAAAAGTTCTCTTTCTTGCAGCGTTTGACAAGCATGTAATTCATTTTCTATTGGAAGCTTAAATCCGAAGAAAGAAATTTTATTAATTTCATAACTTTGAGCATCAGAATCTTCAAATGAATTTATCCTATCAATCAATCTTTCTTTTAATGGATGAGCTATATTTGATAAATATAACATTAATTTATCTTTACCATAAGTGAGAAAAAATTCTGTATCAAAACCTGTATCAGAATCCCAGTCAGAAAATTTCAATTCTGCGTATTTCCAAATATCTTCCAAAATTGAAAATCTTGAAATAAAATAGAAATACATATATAGTATTTCGTGATCCCAATTATTGGGCTGAGATTCGCCAGATTTAAGTTGCTCATTTAAAATTATAGATACTATTATGTAATCCTTTTCTATATTCAAATGATTGAACAAAGCAGCACCAAGTCTATATCTATTGATTTGATTTTCATCAATATCATTAATGATTTTTACAACATACTTGGAATAATCGCCTGTTTCTCTGAGTGCAACCAAGTCGTTTTTATAACTATTTATTAGTTCGTACATATTGCTGTTAACTAGTTAATCCACGCACTTATCACGAGAAGATACTGAGAGTTTTTTAGATAGACAAAATTATAAAAGGGTTTATGCAATAACGTCGTCGAGGTTCAAAACCTCGACCACGTTATTAGATTTATTTCACGCGTAAACTATCGCACAACATTTGAGTATAGAGCTTACTTCCGTATACATTCGTATGTATCGGGTCTGAAAAATTGTGATACTCCTGCCATTCTTGTGATGCAGTAAAATCAATATATCGCGTATTGAATGTATTTTTTAAAAAGTGAACATAAGTAGTGTGTATCGTTCTGTCAAACGATTCCATTTTATAATATGGAGCAGTTACCAGTATAATAGAAATGTTGTTCTTTTTAGCAAGGGCAAGTATTTTCAATAAATACTTTTCGCTTCTTGGGCCTAAGCGTACTACACCTGGTGCTGAAATACGTTCTCCTTTAAATTTGAAATTGTAAATCAACTGTGATCCTGTAAGTGTATCGAAATTTGCTTGTTGAAGTTTTCCATCAACAACAAATTGCAGCATAGAATCAACTTTAAAGTAGGTATTAAATTCTGCGTATTGAGAAAAGGGCAGGTACTGCCATAACTGCATGTGCCACTGCGGTGTATAGCTATCATATACAGATTTTATTTCAGGTACTTCTTCATACGGGAAGAAATCAAAATGTTTGAATGTAAGAGGTGTGAAGGACTCTTCATCGGGATTTGTATACCTTGATTTAAAAAAATCGAATGAGAGTATCAATGTTTTTGCAGTATTGCCATGTGTCAGATATTGCTGTAAGAGTACATAGCTTTCACCATAGGATGAACCCGGCGTGGCAAGATTGATAGAGGTCGTATTCAAGGTGCTGTCAAAGGCATTTGCAGCGATCATGTTAGCCATTCTGGAAGAACCTAAAAAAAGATAATCGACATGCTTATCGGTTAATTCAATTGCCCATCTGGTTTTTAAACTTTTTTTATAATACGATAATTGAAATGCATTCAATATAAAATAGACTACATAACTAATAATAAGCAGCAGACCGATAAATAAAACAGATTTATAAAGAAATGATTTCATCCTATTAAAATTGAAAATAAATAAAATCACTTGTTTGATGAAAAGACATATTCATCAATATGAAAATAGCTAAGCATACATAACAAGTCCACGCTAGCCAGCGATATTTAAATTGAATGGCTTTAAATCCATCTTTTCTAAAATACGCCCATTCAACTACTAGTAAAAATAGGATAGGAAGCATTATACTCCATGGGAATTGCGTATACAAAGACCTGTTTATAAATGGATTTGTGAATAGATGTGAGATATAAGCGAATGCCACAGTGATCGTATTCGCACGAAAGAATATCCATGAGAAACAAATGCTAACAAAAACGAAACACATGTGAACATAGTCTGTGAACGAATATGCTTCCTCTTTTGAATCAAGTTTGAAGAATAAATACGGAATAAAATAGATACCATTAAGCAATCCCCAGGCTATGAAGGTCCAGTTGGCGCCATGCCAAAACCCGGATACGAAAAAAATGATCAGCGTATTCCGTAACGTAATTGCCAGGCCTCTTTTATTGCCACCTAGTGGAATATACAAATAATCTTTAAACCAGGTTGTTAACGATATGTGCCAACGTTTCCAGAAGTCGGGGATAGAACGTGCAAAATAGGGTGTTTTGAAATTAGTGGTTAGTTCAATGCCAAACAATTTACTTATACCTAAAGCCATATCTGTGTAGCCGCTAAAGTCGCCATAGATCTGAAATGCAAATAAAACAGCAGCAAGTATGAGCTGTGATCCCGGCAGCGTTTCATAATGTGCAAATGCTGCGTTGACATGGACTGCACACGTATCTGCAATGATTACTTTTTTAAAAAGTCCCCAGAGAATTTGCTGTAAACCTGCAACGGCCGTTGCATAATCAAATTGCCGTTCTTTTTGAAATTGCGGTATAAGCGTTTTGGCCCGTTGTATCGGACCCGCAACAAGTTGGGGAAAGTAGCTCATAAAAGAGGCATATACAATAATATCTTTTGTTGCTGGAATCGTTCTTCGGTATACATCAATAATATAGCTAATGTTGTGGAACGTATAGAAGCTAATGCCAATGGGTAATATAAGTTTCAAGGTGATGAAGTCTGCTTGAAAACCCAGATGGTTAAATAGTTCTTCGAGTGATTGCGTAAAAAAGTTAGCATATTTAAACGTAGCCAAAAAAAGTATGTTGATGGTAATAGCAATGCCAACCAGAATTTTCCGGGTATATAGATCTTCTGTTTTTTCAAGCATTAATCCAACACAAAAACCTACGAGTGCACTGCCGGAAATGAGAAATAAAAATTTCCAATCCCACCAGCCATAGAATAGATAGCTTGTTGCAAAAATAAATGCATTTTGAATACGAAGATTTTTATTGAAAATAAACCAATAGCCACAAAATACCAGTATTAAAAAAAGTGCAAATGGTATGGAATTGAAGAGCATGAATTGGATTGCTGGTTTTAATGTTGTCTGTAAAAATAAGGTATTGAATGGAACATATAGCTATTTAACGCGTTTTTGTCCATTAAAATGCCTCTCGTTCGCCAATATCTCTTGCATGAACTTCTTTAAAATAATGTTGAAGCTGTTCCCATAATGCATTCCATTCAACGTTCTTTACAATATTTCGGATTCCATTGGCAGCTTCTTTTTCTGTGTAAAGTTCTGTAAGTTTTTTAGCTGCCTCTGTAAATAAAGTAGCATATTCTACAGCTTGTTTGATGGCATTATGTTGTAAAATTGTTAGGCAGGCAATATGTATCACATCATCTTCTACATGGTAAATATAGACTCTATGATGAACTTCTGCTTTTCTCTTATGCAGGCTTTTGATTGAAAGATCTAAAATATGTGAGGCTTCTTCTAATGTCATTCTGTTGTTCAAATAATAAATCTAATCTACAGCGAGTCTGATAAAAATACTAATGTTGCAGAAAATATTTGGCAACTGAAAGGTCATAAAATAACGGTCTGGATTATTCCTGGCTTTGGAACTGTAAAATTATATCTATTTAATATAATTCGGAGATACACATGCTTCCCAATAGCTAACTATTGTACTAATAGTCGCTTTTAATTCACCATAATTTGATGGCTTTACAAAAAAACCTTGAATGGATTTTGAATATGCATCAACAACATGTTGTTGTTCAGCACTTGTAGAAAAGAACAAATATGGAATTGATTTTAATCGCAGATCTTCATTTTCATGAATTTTTTCACGCAACTGCATGCCATTTAATTTGGGCATGTTTATATCTGAAAAGATTATAAATGGTTCAATTTCTGTAGTTGTTAAATACTCTAATGCAAGTTCTCCGTCTGCAAAAAATAAAATTTTATTTTTACAATTGATCTCATTAAAAACCTCCGTCAATATTTCCTGATCATCTAAATCATCTTCAATTATAATTATTGGACCGCCTTTGTTCATCTTTGTTTTTTTTAAATATACTCCATTTATTTGAGTAAGCAACTTTAATGCTCTAAGCTTGTTAAAACAGGCAATATAAGTATTGAATGACTTTTGCATCACAGCATTTTAAATTGAACATGTTAGATTAAATCATGTTTTATTTTTAAGTGAATATTCATTTAGATGAGTATGATAAAAATATTACATAAAAAAAAACTCCAACAGGATTTTTCCTATTGGAGTTTTAAAGTAACGTTGTATGCTATTTAGTTGGCTATGATAATTTTCTTTGTCAATATGTTTGAATCTTGTTTGATTACTAATACATACACGCCTTCAGTCAATCCACTAACATTTAATTTTGCATTGCTGCCATCAATCCGTATTGGGAGTGACATTTCTTCTCCTAACGTATTTGTTATTCTGAATAGCGCGTCCGTAAGATCTATTTCTGTTTCCACAATAACTTCGTCAGTAGCAGGTATTGGGTATACTTTGCCATATACATTATTCCTTGAGGATTGAACTGCTGTGACTGTATTGGTAGTAATTACTATAGACGAAGAAATTGTTACACCCCCATTATTATCAGTTGCACGTACAGTAATCGTATGTGATCCATCGCTCGGGTCTGTCCAAATCATGCTATATGGTTGTGAAGTGCTCTTTCCAATCACCTCATCCCCATCAAGAAACTCAACCAGAATAATTGTTCCGTCTGGATCTGTTACAGTTGCTGAGATCGTAACAGGAGATTGTACATTTGCATTATCTGTAATAGATGTAATTGTTATAACGGACGGTTGATTTTGTGCACTTGATACAGAAGTAATCGATGAAGTTGCAGAGCAGTTTGAAGCATTTGTAACCTCTACTGTATAGTTTCCAACATCTCCTGTTGTCAATGATTCATCCGTTCCAACTTGGGTTGAACCTTTAAACCACTTATAAGATAAGCCTGTTCCAGTGTTTGCATTTAAGGTTACTGTTTGGCCACTAATAATTGTAGTACTTCCAGCCGTAATTGTAGCTGCAGGAGCTGCATTCACAGTAACTGAAACCATAGATCTTGCACTTTCACATCCATTTGCAGTTTGAGCAACATAGTAATTGGTAGTACCTGCTGAACTTGTTGCAGGAGTGGGAGCAGAAGCTAATGCAGTTCCCGCAGAAGGTACTGTATACCATTTAAGCGAGTTTCCTGTTGCTGTTAAAGCTACAGAAGTTTCATTCTGACAATATGTTATAGGTG
>Ga0247817_10000590_pt1 | contig 19660 bp, 18 predicted proteins | sample UWRJL212509R1_FD_178010 | JGI IMG/M metagenome (GOLD analysis project Ga0247817, IMG submission 178010) | Plant litter microbial communities from Arlington Agricultural Research Station in Wisconsin, United States - UWRJ-L212-509R-1 | ecosystem: Environmental > Terrestrial > Plant litter >...
TTCTCGGTGAGTCCAACGGTCGCCTGCTCAAGAACTGGGACGCCAACACCAAGTACGCCGTCGCCTTCGGCCAGGGCATGCAGACGACGACGGCGCAGGTCGCATCCGCGTACCAGACCCTCGGCAACGACGGAGTGCGGCTCCCGCTCACCCTCGTCGAGGGCTGCGAGCACGCCGACGGCACCGTGACCGACCTGCCGAAGACCGAGGGCACGCGCGTCGTGTCGGAGAAGGCAGCACAGCAGACCGTGCAGATGATGGAGAACGTCGTCACGCAGGGCTGGCTCAGTGCCGACCTCAAGATCAACGGCTACCGCGTGGCAGCCAAGACCGGTACGGCGCAGGTCGCCGAGAACGGTCGCTACGGCGACGAGTACGTCGTCTCGGTCGCTGGCATGGTTCCCGCCGAGAATCCGGAGTACGTGGTTATCGTGACATTCGGCGAACCCGATACGCTGAAGTCGTCGGCCGCCGCAGCGCCGACGTTCAAGAAGATCATGACCCAGGTCATCAAGACTTTCCGGGTCACCCCGTCGACCACCCCTGCGCCCACCATTCCGCAGAGTTGGTAAGGCACCCAGTGCAGAAATGAGAATCGCGTGACCGCTCGGATACCCACGGTTCTACGACCGGAGCATCCATCGGCCAGGTCCCTCGCCGGGCTCGTCGAGGAGTTCTCGCTCGAGCACATCGGCTCGGTCGACGGTGTGGAGATCACCGGTGTGACCCTCTCGACCGGCGACCTGCACCCCGGCGATCTCTACGTGGGTGTTCCCGGCGCTAACAGCCACGGAGCGAGCTATGCGGCCCAGGCTCGCGAGGGCGGCGCTGTCGCCCTATTGACCGACGCTGCCGGCGCTGCGATCGCGGTGGATGCCGGACTCCCCATAGTTCTCGTCGACTCGCCCCGCGCGGCTCTCGGCGACCTCTCCGCATGGGTCTACCGCACGCGTGAGCACCCGCCCCTGCTGTTCGGCACGACCGGAACCAACGGCAAGACGAGCGTCTCATACCTGCTCGAGGGCATCCTGCGCCAGCTCGGCCTTGTGACCGGGCTCAGCTCGACTGCGGAGCGCCACATCGGCGACCTCACCGTAGTGAGCCGCCTGACGACTCCCGAGGCGAGTGAGATGCACGCGCTCCTGGCCCGCATGCGCGAGAGCGAGGTACGTGCCGTCGTCATCGAGGTGAGCGCGCAGGCACTCAGCCGCAACCGGGTAGACGGCATCGTGTTCGACGTCGTCGCCTTCACGAACCTCAGTCACGACCACCTCGACGACTACGCGAACATGGAGGAGTACTTCCAGGCGAAACTTCCGCTGTTCCAGCCCGATCGCGGTAAGCGCGGCGTCATCTCCCTCGACTCGCCCTACGGGCAGCGTGTCGTCGAGGAGTCCCGCATCCCGGTCACGACGATCTCGGCAACGCCGGGCGTCGAGGGGGAGTGGACAGTCGTCATCGACCAGGAGACCGCCGCCTACACCGAGTTCACCTTGACGGGGCCGGAGGGCCGCTCGATCACGACGCGCGTTCCGGTGATCGGATGGCACATGGCCGCGAACGGCGCGATGGCGATCGTCATGCTCGTCGAGGCCGGCTTCGAGCTCGAGGCGATCGGACAAGCCCTCGAGGCGAGCGGCGGAATCGACGCCTACCTTCCCGGACGCACCGAGCGGGTCTCCGGCGACCGCGGGCCCACAGTTTTCGTGGACTTCGGACACAGCCCCGACGCCTTCGAACAGACCCTGGGCGCCGTGCGCCAGGTCACGACCGGCCGCGTCATCATGGTCTTCGGCGCCGATGGTGACCGCGACGCGACCAAGCGTCACGAGATGGGTCGCGTGGGTGCGGAGTTCTCCGACATCCTCGTCATCACCGACCACCACCCGCGCTTCGAAGACCCCGCATCGATCCGCGCGACCCTCGTCGAGGGTGCTGCCCTCGCAGAGCACGCCGCCGAGGTGCACGAGGTGAGCCCGCCGGAGCAGGCCATCCGGGTCGCCGTCTCCCTCGCGAAAGAGGGTGACTCGATCCTGTGGGCCGGGCCCGGTCACCAGGACTACCGCGACATCCAGGGGGTGCGCACGCCCTACTCCGCTCGGGATGAAGCACGCGCCGCCCTCGCAGAAGCAGGTTGGGCGTGAGCGAAACGCAGGTCGAGCGGCTCGCACGCGCCCTTGCGGCAGTGGACGCCCCGCTCGGCTCGATGCGTGCCCTCGAGCCTGCCGCAGGCATCCTCGTCATCAATGACGCCGCGGAGGCAACACCGCAGTCGACGAGCGCGGCACTCAAGGTGCTCGCTCAACTCGGTCTCGACGGCAGCCGCACGACAGCGGTTCTCGGCGAGCTCGAGAACACCGACGACTGGCGCGAAGACCACGACCGCATCGGCCGTCTCGTCGTGCGTCTCAACATCTCGAAGCTCGTCGTCGTGGGCGAAGAAGCCCGCCACATTCACAATGCTGCAGGACTCGAAGGTTCGTGGGACGGGGAGTCGGTGCGCGTTGCAACCGCCAATGAGGCATACGATCTTGTCAAAGAAGATCTGCGCGTCGGCGATGTCGTGCTCGTAAAGTCGTCAGCGGCTGCGGGGCTCGGATCGCTCGGAGACAGATTGGGAGGGGCAGCAGCGTGATCGCACTCCTCATCGCAGGCGGATTCTCCCTGGCCTTCACCCTCTTTCTTACGCCGCTGTTCATCAAGCTCTTCAATCGCCTGGGCTGGGGACAGTTCATCCGCGACGACGGACCGCAGTCGCACCACTCCAAGCGCGGAACCCCGACGATGGGCGGCATCGTCTTCATCGTGGGTGCTGTTCTCGGCTACTTCGTCGGGCACATCGTCGCTGAGGAGCCGTTCACCCTCGTCGCGTTCCTCGTCATGTTCCTCATGGTCGGGCTCGGTTTCGTCGGCTTCATCGACGACTTCCTGAAGACGCGCAATCAGCGCAGCCTCGGTCTCGGCGGCTGGGCGAAGATCCTCGGCCAGGTCATCGTTGCGAGCATCTTCGCCGTCATCGCCATCAACTTTCCCGACGAGAACAAGCTCAGCCCCGCCGGAAACTTCAAAGACGGCGTGCTCCATGTCTTCATCTCGGGCGTGCGCGAGATCCCGTGGCTCGAGCTCACGGTCTTCGGATCGATCGCCGGCGCCATCCTGTTCGCGATCTGGGTCAACGTCATCGTCGTGAGCGCCTCCAACGGCGTCAATGTCGCCGACGGACTCGACGGTCTTGCGACCGGCGCATCGATCCTCGCTATCTCGTCGTACATCTTCATCGGCTTCTGGCAGTGGAACCAGTCGTGCTACAACACGGCCAACATCCTCGAGGAGAACCTCGACAAGTGCTACGAGGTGCGCGACCCGCTTGACCTCGCCGTCATTGCCGCAGCGATCGCCGGCAGCCTCATCGGGTTCCTCTGGTGGAACACCAGCCCCGCGCAGATCTTCATGGGCGACACGGGTTCGCTCGGCCTCGGTGGAGCACTCGCCGGCCTCGCGATCCTCAGCCGCACCGACCTGCTGCTCGTACTCATCGGCGGTCTCTTCCTCATCGTCACCGGCTCGGTTATCGTGCAGCGCGTCTACTTCAAACTCACCAAGGGCAAACGCATCTTCCTGATGAGTCCGCTGCACCATCATTTCGAACTCAAGGGCTGGGCAGAGATCACCGTCGTTGTGCGGTTCTGGCTCATCTCCGGGCTGTTCGTCGCCGTCGGTGTCGGTATCTTCTACTTCGAATGGGTTAGTCGCTGACCGTGACCGATCTCTCGACTCTCACCAGCTGGCACGCCGACTGGTCGGGACTGCGCGTCGGCGTGCTCGGCCTCGGGCTCACCGGTTTCGCCGTCGCCGACACGCTCGTCGAACTCGGCGCGCGCGTGCTCGTCGCAACCGCGGAGGCAGCACCCCAGCAGGCCGCACTCGTCGAGGTCATCGGCGCGTCTCTCTTCGAGGGTGACCTCTCGACGCCTCCCCAGGAGCTCCTCGACCTCGACCCGGAGCTGCTCGTGGTCTCGCCGGGCTTCCGCCCCGACCACCCGCTCCTACTCTGGGTCGCTGCACAGGGAATCCCGCTGTGGGGCGACATCGAGCTCGCGTGGCGCGTGCGCGACAAGGTCAAGGCAGCAGAGTGGCTGAGCGTCACGGGCACGACAGGGGCTGCAGAGACGGCGCGCCTCGCCGAGCACATCGTCGCTGCATCCGGCGCGCGTGTCGCTGCCGTCGGCAACAACGGCATCCCCGTGCTCCACGCGGTGCGCGACCCCATGGGCTTCGACGTGCTCGTCGTCGAGTTGTCGAGCTACCAGTTGCACTTCACCGGCACGACCGCCCAGGGCGCTATCTCGCCCCTCGCGAGCGTGTGCCTCAATCGCGGTGAAGACCACCTCGACTGGCACGGGTCATCCGCCGCGTACGCCGCGTCTCTCGCGAAGGTCTACGAGAACACGCGCGTTGCCTGCGTCTACAACAAGGCCGACGTTGCGACCCAGGAGATGGTCGAGAACGCCGAGGTGATCGAGGGATGCCGCGCGATCGGCTTCGACCTCGGCACTCCCGGTCCGAGCGACCTCGGTCTCGTGGGCGACATCGTCGTCGACCGTGCCTTTCACGAGGACCGCCGCAACGCCGCCCTCGAACTCACCACCCACGGCGAGCTCGCCGCGGTCGGTCTCGGTACCACCCAGAACGTCGAGACTGTGCTCGCCGCGAGCGCCCTCGCCCGCGCCTACGGCGTGCCGGCACCCGTCGTGCGTGACTCGCTCGCCGTCTATCGCGCCTGAGCCACTCTCGCGACACGCGCCAGCCCTGCGCTACGGAGCGCCCTGCGCAACCGAGACTGATACGGCTGGTGTGCAACTGACGAAGGGCGATGGATGTCTGTAACCCGCCCGTCCCGCAAAACACCGACGTCTCCGACCGCTGCAGCGGGTTCCACGCCGCCCGCGGCCCTCGTCGGCGTGCGCAGGATCTTCGCCGCTGAGACGGGCAACTTCTTTCTCCTGCTCGGAACCACAGTCTTTCTCGTGATCTTCGGCCTCGTCATGGTGCTGTCGTCGTCATCCATCGAATCGAAGCTGAAAACCGGGTCGTTCTTCGAGGAGGCGGCGCGCCAGACGCTGTGGGCTCTCATCGGCATTCCGCTCATGCTCGTCGTCTCGCGCATTCCGATGACGTTCTGGAAGAAGTGGGCACTGCACGCCCTGGGCGTTGCCCTTCTTCTGCAGGTTCTCGTCTTCACGCCCCTCGGTTGGGGATACGGCGGAAACCGCAACTGGCTCGACTTCGGCGTCGTGCAGATGCAGCCCTCGGAGCTGCTCAAGGTCGCGCTCATCCTGTGGATGGCCCTCATTCTCAGCTCGAAGCGTGGCCCCCTGAGCAACCCCAAGAACCTGGCCCTGCCGATCGCCCCGGTGGCCGGTCTCGCCATCGCCCTCGTGCTCCTCGGGCAAGACCTCGGTACCGCGGTCATCATGCTCGCGATTGTCTTCGGCTGCTTGTACTACGCGGGCGCGAAGCTGCGTCACCTCGGTCTCGCGTTCGCGGTCATCGCGGTCTTCGGCGTCATCTTCGCCTTCTCCGGCTCCTCGCGCACCCAGCGCATCAACGCGTGGCTCTACGGCTGCACTCCGGCCGACTACGAGCGGTTCTGCTGGCAGCCCATCCACGGCACCTGGGCGCTCGCGTCGGGGGGAGTGTTCGGCGTCGGTCTCGGCAACTCGAAGGCCAAGTGGTCGTGGCTGCCCGAAGCCCAGAACGACTACATCTTCGCGATCGTCGGCGAAGAGCTCGGCCTCGTCGGCGCGGGTGTCGTGCTCCTGCTGTTCATCGTGATGGCGGTTGCCTTCATCCGCATCCTGCGCGCGAATACCGACCCCTTCGCCCGCATCGTGACGAGCGGCGTCATGGTCTGGATCATCGGCCAGGCACTCGTCAACATCGGCGTCGTTCTGCGACTGCTCCCGGTGCTGGGCGTGCCGCTCCCGCTCATCTCAGCGGGAGGCTCTGCCCTCATCACGGTTCTTCTCGCGATCGGGCTCGTGCTGTCGTTCGCACGCAAGCCTCCCGGCGAGCTCACCCAGAACTTCGTTCCTGCCCCGACCCCCGCGGAGCGCTCACGCCTCGCCGCAGCACAGAGAGTGCGTCAGACCCGATGACCACGTATCTTCTCGCCGGCGGGGGTACCGCCGGCCACGTCAACCCCCTGCTCGCCGTGGCTGATGCGCTGCGCGATCGGGAGCCGGATGCCACGATCCTCGTGCTCGGCACGGCCGAGGGTCTCGAGGCTCGCCTCGTTCCCGCGCGCGGCTACGAGCTGATCACGATTCCCAAGGTTCCGTTTCCGCGCCGCCCGAATGCCGCTGCGCTGAGGTTTCCCGGCCGCCTGCGTGGCGCCGTGGATAGCGTCGCCGCAACCATCACGCAGCGATCCGTCGACGTGGTCGTCGGTTTCGGTGGCTACGCGGCGGCCCCCGCCTACCTCGCAGCACGCCGAACGAAAACCCCGCTCGCGGTGCACGAGGCGAACGCGCGCCCGGGCATCGCCAACCGTCTCGGCAGCTGGGTGACGCGCTACGTCGGTGTCGCCTTCCACTCCACCCGGTTGCGCAACGCGACGTTCGTCGGCATGCCGCTGCGTCGTGAGATCGAGCAGCTCGATCGTCACACCGCGCGTGCAGAAGGAATCCGTGAGTTCGGGCTCGACCCCGACAAGCCCGTGCTTCTCGTCACCGGCGGCTCGACCGGCGCGCGCAGCATCAACCGCACGATCACCGACAGTGTGCCGCTCGTTCTCGGTGCTGGATGGCAGGTGCTGCACATCGCCGGCGAGAAGTCGGAGATCACCGACCCCGGGCTGTCCGGCTACACCCTGCTCAAGTACTGCGACCGCATGGACCTCGCGATCGCCGTCGCCGAGTTCGCTGTCGCACGCTCCGGTTCGGCAACGGTGAGCGAGTTCTCGGCCGTCGGCATCCCCGCCGCGTATGTTCCCTACCCGGTCGGCAACGGCGAGCAGCGTTTCAACGCAGCGGATGTCCTCGCAGCGGGCGGCGCCATCCTCGTGGCCGACGCTGCCTTCACGCCCGACTGGGTGGCCACGACCCTCGTTCCGCTCCTCGCGGACCGCGCGCTCATCGCCGAGATGGCGGCGGCCACCGCAACCGTCGGAGTGCTCGACGGCGCCGACCGCTTCGCCGATCTCGTCACGCGCGCAATAGCACGCGGGTAATATCGGTCGGGTGATTAAGCCCGATATGTCCCTGGTCGTTCCCGACGAACTGGGAAGGGTGCACTTCGTGGGGCTCGGCGGCTCAGGCATGAGCGGTATCGCTCACATGTTCCTCGATCGCGGCATCACGGTGACCGGCTCCGACCGCGAAGACGGCCCCTACCTGCAGGCGCTGCGCGATCGTGGGGTCACGGCCTACGTCGGCCACGATGCATCCCAGGCCGAGGGTGCTGACACCCTCGTGATCACCACGGCCCTGTGGGCCGACAACCCCGAATACCTCTACGCGGTCGCCCACGGCATCCCGGTGCTCCACCGGTCGCAGGCCCTCGTCTGGCTCACGCGCAACCAGCGCCTCGTGGCGGTCGCCGGCGCCCACGGCAAGACCACTTCGACCGGGATGCTCGTCACCGGCCTCAACGACCTCGAGCAGAGCCCGAGCTTCGTCAATGGCGGCGTCATCAGCTCGATCGGTAAGAGCTACGGCTCCGGCAGCGGCGAGCTGTTCGTCATCGAAGCCGATGAGTCCGACGGATCGTTCCAGCTCTACGACCCCTCGGTCGTGTTCATCACCAACGTCGACCCCGCGCACCTCGACCACTACGGGAGCGACGAGAAGTTCATCGACGCCTTCGTGACCTTCGCCCAGGGTGCCCGCGAGTTCGTCGTCGCCTCGAGCGATGACGAGCCGACCCAGCGAGTGCTCACGCGCCTCGTCGACAAGCGCGTCATCACCTTCGGCGAGGCAGAGTCGGCGACGGTCCGACTCCATGACGTCTCGACCGCCGGCCCCGTCTCGTTCCTCCTGCGCTACGACGGACACGACTACCCCGTGGCACTCAACGTTCCGGGCCACCACAACGCGCTCAACGCCGCCGGGGTGTTCGCAACACTCGTCGGGCTGGGCTTCGACGCCGTGGCATCCATCGCTGCTATCGAAGGCTTCGGCGGCACCAAGCGACGCTTCGAGCTCAAGGGTGTCGCCGGGGGAGTCAGCGTCTACGACGACTACGCCCACGAGCCCGCCGAAGTCGCCGCGGCACTTCTCGCGGCACGCTCCGTGGTCGGCGAGGGGCGTCTCATCGCCGTGCACCAGCCGCACCTCTACAGCCGCACACAATTGCGCTCGCCCGAATTCGCCGCCCTCTACGAGAAGTACGCCGACTTCACGATCGTGCTCGACGTCGACGGAGCTCGCGAAGACCCGGTCGAGGGCGTCACGGGCCAACTCGTCTGGGACAACTTCGCCGACAAGTCGCTCGTGGCGTATCTCCCCGATTGGGCGGATGCCACGGCCGAGGTAGCCCGCCGGGCCCGCCCCGGCGACATCGTCATGACCTTGAGCTGTGGCAGCGTCTACAAGATCATTCCCCAGGTGCTCGAGGCGCTGCAGGAGTCCGCCGACTAGCAGGTCGGTGGTGTGTCATCCCGGGCTGTGCCACGGGTCGACATAGAGTGTCTCGAAGTATGGTCGCCACGAGGAGTCTGCAGTGAAAAGACCCGAGGGCTTCGACCCGCAGGCGAGGCGCCCGCAGCCTGCCGCACCAACGCCGCCGCCTCGACAGCCGCGCGAACCCAGGCAGCCCCGCGAGCCGCAGCAGCCCAAGCAGCCGCGCGCAGAGAAGGCGCCCAGAGTCGCAGCGCACCCCGAGCCCGACGTGCGTGCCGCGACACGCGCGCTGCGCAAAGCAGAGCGCGCCCGCAAGCGCTTCGAGCGCGGCGAGGTCAAGCGGTTCACCCGCCGCACGAGGGAACGCCGTGCCGTCGTCACGACGACACTCGTTATCGTCGGGGTGCTCGTCGTGCTCCTCGGCGTCGCAGTCTTCTCGCCGCTCCTGTCGCTCAAGCAGATCACCGTCGACGGCACGAGCCGCGTCGACAAGGCTGAAGTGCTCAAGGCCGTCGACGGCCAGCTCGGCACACCGCTCGCCCTCATCGACCTCGCGCGCATCGAGAACGAGCTCTCGGCATTTCCGCTCATTCGCAGCTTCGTGACCGAGACTGTGCCGCCGAACACCCTCGTCATCCACATCGTCGAACGTGAACCGGTGGGCGTGCTCGCCACCGACACGGGCTTTCAGCTCATCGACCCCGCGGGTGTCGTTGTGCAAACAGTGGCGACGCGGCCCGATAACGTTCCGCTCATCCAGGTCGCCGGAGAAGCGAAGACGGGGGATGCCGCGTTCGAGTCCACCGTCGAGGTTCTCCTCGCGCTGCCGAGCGACCTGCTCGCGCGGGTCGACTCGATCTCCGCCTCGACGAAGGACGACGTGACCTTCGAGCTGCGGGGCGACCGGCAGCGCATCGTGTGGGGGAGTGTCGACGAGTCGGCCAAGAAGGCACGCGTGCTTGAGGTGTTCCTAAGCACGAACAACACGAAGTCGTTCAAGGAATACGACGTCTCGTCGCCCGACGCGGTGGTTGTCTCCCGTTAGTTTCCGACACGCGGGAACTGCTGCGGAGCGTGGCGCAAGCGCCGACCTACCCTCAGAGCAGGAAATGCATACTGAGCATAACATTCTACCTCAAGTAGAGGTTGAAAGTTGCCAGCGGAGGCCGGAAACGTGACATCGAACCAGAACTACCTCGCCGTTATCAAGGTCGTCGGTATCGGCGGCGGCGGCGTCAACGCGGTCAACCGCATGATCGAGCTCGGCCTTCGTGGCGTCGAGTTCATCGCCATCAACACCGACGCCCAGGCGCTCCTCATGAGCGATGCCGACGTCAAGCTCGACGTCGGTCGTGAACTGACCCGCGGTCTCGGCGCAGGAGCCGACCCCGAGGTCGGACGCCGCGCCGCAGAGGACCACGCGGAAGAGATCGAAGAAGCCCTTGCCGGAGCCGACATGGTCTTCGTCACCGCGGGAGAGGGCGGTGGAACCGGAACCGGTGGAGCCCCCGTCGTCGCCCGTATCGCCAAGTCGATCGGCGCACTCACCATTGGTGTCGTCACCAAGCCCTTCGGCTTCGAAGGCAAGCGTCGCTCGAGCCAGGCCGACATCGGCGTCTCGAACCTCAAAAACGAGGTCGACACGCTCATCGTCGTTCCCAACGACCGCCTGCTGGAGATCAGCGACCGCGGCATCAGCATGCTCGAGGCTTTCGCCACTGCTGATCAGGTGCTGCTCGCCGGTGTGCAGGGCATCACCGACCTCATCACGACCCCCGGTCTCATCAACCTCGACTTCGCCGACGTCAAGTCGGTCATGCAGGGCGCGGGTTCCGCGCTCATGGGCATCGGGTCAGCGAGGGGAGCCGACCGCGCCATCAAGGCAGCTGAGCTTGCCGTGGCATCCCCGCTGCTCGAAGCGTCGATCGATGGCGCGCACGGCGTGCTGCTGAGCGTTCAGGGCGGATCGAACCTCGGCATCTTCGAGATCAACGATGCCGCGCGACTCGTGCAGGAGGCCGTGCATCCCGAGGCCAACATCATCTTCGGAGCCGTCATCGACGACACTCTCGGCGACGAGGTTCGTGTCACGGTCATCGCGGCAGGGTTCGACGGCGGAGAGCCGCAGGTGAAGAACCCCGACACGCGTCGCAGTAACTTCGTCGACGCAGGTGCGGGAGCGGGCGCCGGTGCGGCAGCAGTCGCACCGCAGTCTGAGTCCGCCGAGGCACCCGCGTGGTCGGCTCAGGCCGAGCCTCCGGCAACGGCGCCCATCGATCGCACCTTCGATGACGACGACTCCGACGACCTGGACATCCCCGACTTCCTCAAGTGAGTTCGCTCGCTGAGCGCCTCGCATCCGTCACCGAGCAGGTGGCGGATGCGGCGCGAGCCGCCGACCGCGACCCCGCGGAGCTCACGACTATCGTCGTGACCAAGTTCCACCCTGCGTCCCTCGTGCGCGAGCTCGCCGCCCTCGGCGTGACGGATTTCGGCGAGAGCCGGCATCAGGACGCAGCGCCCAAGGCAGCGGGACTCGCCGACCTCGCCATCGACTGGCACTTCATCGGGCAGCTGCAGAGCAAGAAGGCCCGTCAGGTCGCCGAGTACGTCTCGACAGTGCACTCCGTCGACCGCGGTTCACTCGTCACTGCCCTCGACGGGCACTCGCTCGGCGTCTTCATCCAGGTCAACCTGACCGATGATGCGAGCCGGGGCGGTGTGCAGCCCGCCGACGTCGCGGCCCTCGCCGACGACGTGCTCGCGACATCCACTCTGCGCCTTCTCGGTCTCATGGCTGTCGCACCCCTGGGCGCTGAGCCGCGAGCAGCGTTCGCACACGTGCGCGAGCTCTCCGGGGTGCTGCAGGAGCGGGCGCCGGATGCCACAGCCCTGTCGATGGGCATGTCGGGGGACTTCCGCGAGGCAGTACTCGAAGGTGCGACACACCTTCGGATCGGCACGGCAATCACCGGAAACCGCCCGACTCGCGGTTAATCTCGAACTAGCACGCCAGACACTCGGAGGAACACAATGGCAAACCCGCTACGCAAGACCATGGTTTACCTTGGCCTGGCCGACGAAGAGTACGAATACGACGCCGCTGCTCAGCAGCCGAGCGCACCCGCAGCCCCCGTCGCACCCGCGACGCCCGCTACGGCGAACCGCGCTCCCGTGACCCCGCTCCGTCGCCCCGTCGCGACGCGCCAGCCGGCACCCGCCGCAACTGAGATGAACGAGATCCTCACCGTACACCCGCGCGCCTACAAGGACGCACAGGTCATCGCCGAGAACTTCCGTGAGGGAATCCCGGTCATCATCAACCTCTCGCAGATGACGGAGCCTGAGGCTCGTCGCCTCGTGGACTTCGCGAGCGGACTCTCGCAGGGCCTGTACGGACGCATCGAGCGTGTCACGAGCAAGGTCTTCCTGCTCTCGCCCGCCCACGTCGCTGTCAGCGGAGACCAGGCCGACGTCGACCCCGACGTCGACGCTTCGTTCTTCGCCCAGCAGTAACCGCGGAGGTTCGGACGCGTGGCGCTCTTCGCGCTGCTCATTTGGCTTGCTCTCGGAATCTTCATCGTCCTGATGTGGATACGGCTCGCACTCGACCTCGTCGCGACCTACTCGCGCACCTGGCGGCCGCGAGGGTTCATGCTCGTGATCGCTGAACTCGTGTTCTCGATCACCGATCCGCCGGTCAAGTTTGTGCGCCGCTTTATCAAGCCGGTGCGCTTCGGCGGCATTTCGATCGATTTCTCCTGGACGATCGTCGTACTTGTTGCGATCATCCTGAGTTCCATCGTTTCGAGATTCATCATTTAGCTCTACCGATGTACTCTGGTTCTCTAGCTCGATGCCACAGCTCGGTGGCGGGGAGGCGTTCGACGGTTCATCCTGTCGCACGCTACGAAACGGTTCCAAGAAAGTTTTAGAGGTGATGGCAATGGCTTTGACTCCTGAAGATGTAGTCAACAAGCGGTTCCAACCGACCAAATTCCGTGAGGGATACGACCAGGACGAGGTCGATGACTTCCTCGACGAGGTAGTTGTAGAGCTCCGTCGCCTCAACCAGGAGAACGAGGAGCTTCGCCAGCGCCTCGTCGCGAGCGACTCGCGCATCAACGAACTCCAGCGCGCAGCCCAGCAGGCTCCGCAGGCGGCCCCCGCGTTCCAGCAGGCTCCTCCGGCCGAGCAGTTCGCCGCTCCCGCTCCCGCAGCAGCTCCGGCACCCGCCGCGGCTCCCGCTTTCGCCGGAGACCCGAACGCCGACCCCAACAACACGAACAACCTTCTGCAGCTCGCCCGTCGCCTGCACGAGGAGCACGTGCGTGAGGGTGTCGAGAAGCGCGATGCACTCATCGCCGAAGGCCAGGCAGCAGCGGCCCGTGTTCTCCAGGAGGCACAGGAAGCCCAGCGTGGCGCCGTCACCGCTCTCGACCAGGAGCGCCAGCAGCTCGAGCAGCGCGTCGAAGAGCTTCGCAACTTCGAGCGTGACTACCGCCAGAAGCTCAAGGGCTACATCGAGGGTCAGCTCCGCGAGCTCGACACCAGCGGTGGCCTCGTAGGCGCACCGGCCGGAGCCGCGGCCCCGTCGTACCCGGCACCTGCCCAGCAGGCTCCCGCGCCCGCGGCGCCGGACTACCAGGGCTTTGCCGGAGCCAACTGACACCGTAACGACGGCCGGTAAGCCGAGAGTTCGCATCGCGACTCTCGTCGTGCTGGCCGTCGTTGCTGTGTGCGTGTATGCCGCTGACCGCGTCAGCAAGTTCTTCGTGGTCCGCGACCTGCCGCAGGGCGTTCCCGTCGACGTGCTCGGCGAGTTCCTCCGTTTCACCTACGTGCTCAACCCCGGGGCCGCGTTCTCGATCGGCAGCGGTACGACCTGGATCTTCGCGATCCTCGCCTCTGCGGTCGTTGTTTTCATCGTGTTCTTTGCGCGTCGCATCCGTTCGGTCGCCTGGGCGATCTTTGTCGGACTGCTTCTCGGCGGCACGCTCGGTAACCTCACCGACCGGCTGTTCAACGAACCGGGTTTCGCGATCGGGCACGTCATCGATTTCATTCAGGTGTGGATGTTCCCCGCGATCTTCAACGTCGCTGACATCGGCATCGTCTCAGCGATGGGTCTCTTCATCATCCTGACGATCCGTGGCATCGGTCTGGACGGCGTGCGCGTCGTGCGTACGAAGGATTCCGTAGAGCCTGCCTCGACGGAGACCTCCTGACCATGGAGTCCCGCAGCCTCCCAGTTCCCGACGGTCTCGTCGGCGACCGCGTCGACTCAGCGATCGCGAAGCTGCTCGGCTTTTCCCGCACGTTTGCCGCTGAGGTGGCCGAGAGTGGGGGAGTGACGGCCGACGGCGTCGTGCTCGGCAAGAGCGACCGACTCTCAGCGGGAGCGTGGCTCGAGGTGAGCTGGGAGTCCAAGCAGCCTCCCGCCGTCGTACCGGAGATCGTCAGCGACCTGGGGATCGTCTACGACGACGACGACCTCGTGGTCATCGACAAGCCGGTGGGCGTTGCGGCACATCCATCCATTGGCTGGGAAGGCCCCACGGTTCTCGGTGCTCTCGCGGGCGCCGGCTACCGCATCTCGACCTCGGGCGCCGCGGAGCGTGCCGGGATCGTGCACCGCCTCGACGTGGGCACGAGTGGACTCATGGTCGTCGCCAAGTCGGAGCGCGCCTACACAGAGCTCAAGCGCCAGTTTCACGACCGCGAGGTGGAGAAGATCTACCACGCTGTCGTGCAGGGCCACCCCGACCCCCTCGCCGGAACCATCGACGCACCGATCGGTCGTCACCCGGGCAGCTCGTGGAAGTTCGCCATCACCGCCGACGGCAAGCCGAGCGTGACCCACTACGAGACCCTCGAGGCTTTTCCCTACGCTTCGCTGCTCGAAGTCCACCTCGAGACCGGTCGCACCCACCAGATCCGCGTGCACATGGCTGCGCAGCGTCATCCCTGCGTCGGTGACGCCATGTACGGTGCCGACCCGACAATCAGCGCGCGACTCGGTCTCAGTCGCCAGTGGCTGCACGCCAAGAAGCTCGGCCTCACCCACCCGTCGAGCGGCCAGTGGATGGACTTCGAGACCCAGTATCCCGAAGACCTTCAGCACGCGCTCGATCTGTTGCGCGACGCGTAGCGTGCCAGCCCGCGCGCGGTCGTGGGCTGGGCTTACGATGGAAATCCACCTCGGTTAGTCGGAGACGTTTTGCCCTCTAGTAGCGACTCGTTCGTTCACCTGCACGTTCACAGCGAGTACTCGATGCTCGACGGAGCGGCGCGCGTCGGCCCGCTCATGGAGGCCGCGGCCAAAGAGGGCATGCCCGCCATCGCCGTCACCGACCACGGCAACATGTTCGGTGCGTACGACTTTTGGAAGCAGGCGACTGCCAACGGAATCAAGCCGATCATCGGCACCGAGGCCTACATCACGCCGGGCACCGCCCGCCAGGACCGCACCCGCGTGCGCTGGGGCGGACAACACCAGGTGCAGGACGACGTCGGTGGTTCGGGCTCGTACACCCACATGACGCTGCTGTCGGAGAACAACGAGGGGATGCACAACCTCTTTCGGCTCTCGTCGCTCGCGTCGATCGAGGGCTACTACTTCAAGCCGCGCATGGACCGCGAACTCCTCAGCCAGTACTCCAAGGGCATCATCGCGACGACCGGCTGCGTGGGTGGCGAAGTGCAGACCCGCCTGCGGCTCGGGCAGTACGAAGAAGCGCGCCAGGCGGCATCCGACTTCCAGGACATCTTCGGCAAGGGCAACTTCTTCGCCGAGATCATGGACCACGGCATCGACATCGAACGCCGCACCATGAACGACCTGCTGCGCCTCGCGAAAGAACTCGACCTCCCGCTCGTCGCGACCAACGATCTGCACTACACGCACGCGCACGACGCGACCGCCCACGCTGCGCTCCTGTGTGTGCAGTCGGCCTCGACACTCGACGACCCCAACCGCTTCAAGTTCGACTCCGACGAGTTCTACCTCAAGTCGGCCGCGCAGATGCGGCACCTGTTCCGCGATCACCCGGAGGCGTGCGACAACACCCTCCTCATCGCTGAGCGCGTCGACGTGAACTTCGAGCACCGCGACCTCATGCCTCGGTTCCCGGTGCCCGAGGGCGAGACCGAGGCGAGCTGGTTCGAGAAGGAGGTCGCCTCCGGCATGATGCGGCGCTTCAACAACGCGCCGAGTGAAGCGCACCTCGCGCAGGCGAAGTACGAGGTGGATGTCATCAAGCAGATGGGATTCCCCGGTTACTTCCTCGTCGTGGCCGACTTCATCTCGTGGGCGAAGAGCCAGGGCATCCGCGTCGGTCCCGGTCGTGGTTCCGCCGCGGGATCCATGGCGTCCTACGCGATGGGGATCACCGAGCTCGACCCGATCCACCACGGACTCATCTTCGAGCGCTTCCTCAACCCCGAGCGCGTCTCCATGCCCGACGTCGACGTCGACTTCGACGACCGTCGCCGCCCGGAGGTCATCCGTTACGTCACCGATAAGTACGGCGACGACCGAGTCGCACAGATCGTCACCTACGGCACGATCAAGGCCAAGCAGGCTCTCAAAGACTCCTCGCGCGTGCTCGGCATGCCCTACTCGGTGGGGGAGAAGCTCACCAAGGCGATGCCGCCCGCCATCATGGGCAAGGACATCGCTCTCGGCGACGTGCGCAACAAAGACGCAGAGCGCTACAAGGAGGCCGCCGACATCCGCGGCATCATCGAGACTGATGCCGAAGCGGCCAAGGTCTTCGAGACGGCTCTCGGCATCGAGAACCTCAAGCGCCAGTGGGGTGTGCACGCGGCCGGTGTCATCCTCTCGGCTGAACCGCTGCTCGACGTGCTGCCGATCATGAAGCGCGAAGACGACGGCGCGATCATCACCCAGTTCGACCAGCCGCCACTCGAATCACTCGGCCTGATCAAGATGGACTTCCTGGGGCTGCGCAACCTCACCATCATCGAAGATGCGCTGCGCATGATCGAGAAGAACACCGGCTCGAAGCTCATCATCGAAGACCTCGATCTCGACGCCGACCAGAAGACCTACGACCTGCTCGCGCGCGGCGACACGCTCGGGGTGTTCCAGCTCGATGGCGGGCCGATGCGCTCGCTTCTCAAGCAGCTCAAGCCCACGAGCTTCGAAGACATCTCGGCAGTCATCGCGCTCTACCGACCCGGCCCCATGGGCATGAACTCGCACACCAACTACGCGCTGCGTAAGAACGGTCTGCAAGAGATTGTGCCGATCCATCCGGAGCTCGCCGAGCCCCTCGAGGAGAGCCTCGGCATTACCCACGGCCTCATCGTCTACCAGGAGCAGGTGATGTTCGTCGCGCAGAAGGTCGCGGGGTTCTCCCTCGGCCAGGCCGACGTTCTGCGCCGCGCGATGGGCAAGAAGAAGAAGAGCGAGCTCGACAAGCAGTTCGCCGACTTCGAGGCGGGCATGCTCGCCAACGGCTACAGCGCCGCCGCAGTCAAGGTGCTGTGGGACACTCTGATGCCCTTTGCCGACTACGCCTTCAACAAGGCGCACAGCGCCGGCTACGGTGTGCTCAGCTACTGGACCGCCTATCTCAAGGCGAACTTTCCGGCCGAGTACATGGCCGCGCTCCTCACGAGCGTCGGCGACTCGAAAGACAAGCTCGGCATGTACCTCAACGAGTGCCGTCGCATGGGCATCAAGGTGCTCGCTCCCGACGTCAATGAATCCTTCGTGGATTTCACTGCAGTCCCCGCCGCCGAGGGTGCAACAGTCGGCGACATCCGCTTCGGCCTGGGCGCTGTGCGCAACGTCGGCGCGAACGTCGTGGAGGGAATCCGCCTCGCCCGCGAGGAGAAGGGTCGCTTCGACTCGTTCCACGACTTCCTCGGCAAGGTGCCGCTGCAGGTCACGAACAAGCGCACTGTTGAATCCCTCATCAAGGCGGGCGCTTTCGACTCGTCGGGCTCGACGCGTCGCGGTCTGCTAGAAATTCACGAGGACGCCGTCGATGGCGCAGTGAGCCGCAAGCGCAACGAGGCCAACGGGCAGGTCGGTTTCGACTTCGACAGCCTGTGGGACGAACCGCAGCCCGAGCACAACGTTCCCGACCGCCCGGAGTGGGCGAAGCGCGACAAGCTCGCCTTCGAGCGGGAGATGCTCGGCCTCTACGTCTCCGACCACCCGCTCGCCGGTCTCGAGATCCAGTTGGCGAAACTCGCGGATGCCTCGATCGTCGAGGTGCTCGACGGCAACGTCGCGGGCGACGGCGAACATGTCACTGTTGCAGGGCTCGTCACAAGCGTGCAGCACCGCGTGGCCCGCAACTCGGGCAACCAGTACGGCATCGTCACGATCGAGGACTTCGGCGCCGAGATCAGCGTCATGTTCCTCGGCAAGACGTACCAGGAGTTCGCTCCGGCCCTCGTCAACGACTCCATCGTTGTCGTGCGCGGTCGCGTCAGCCTGCGGGATGACGGCATGAACCTGCACGCGTCGAGCCTCAACGTTCCCGACCTCGGCCAGAGCCTGGGGGCCGGGCCGCTCGTCATCACCCTGCAGGAGCAGCGCGCGACGACCGACGTTGTGCAGGGTCTCAACGACGTGCTCATCCGTCACTCCGGTGACAACGAGGTGCGCCTCAAACTCGTGCGTGGCGACACGGCACGCATCTTCGAGGTGCCGTTCCCGGTGAAGGTCTCGGCCGATCTCTACGGCGAGCTGAAGAGCCTGCTCGGGCCCGGCTGCCTGGGCTAACTCTTCGGTGGTCGAGCTTGTCGAGACCAGGTTTCGATACGCTCGCTGGCGCTCGCTACTCAACCAGCTTGCTTTACTACGCCCACGATGTCGTTTCGCCAAACAGCTATAGCCTGAGCTCATGGGCCAGAGCCAGCGGAATCCCCGAGTCGTAGTGGCAAAGCTCGGGCTCACGGTGCTCGCCCTGACTCTCGGCTTCGTCGCGCTAGTGCTCCGGAACGAGGCATCCACGGTTCTCTTCGTCCTGGCAGGCCTTCTTCTGCTTGGCCGGCTCGCGTTCGAAGTCGTGACTCGGGCGCAAGAGATCGCAGAACGCCGTCGACCGACGATCAAATCAGCGGACGAACAGATCTGATCTCGACGCGGTCGATCTGATCTCGGCAGGCTCGATCACCGAGCCGCGAGGTTTCGATACGCTCGCTGGCGCTCGCTACTCAACCAGCGAACTGATTACAGCGCGCTCGGCCTCTGGTAGGCACGCTCGTGGTAGAGCAGCGCTTCGTCTTCCGGGCCGAGCTCGCCGATCTCGATCTGCACGATGACGACGGCATTGTTGGCGACCGGATGCACCTCGAGCACGGAGCCGAGCATCCACGAGGTGACACCCTCGAGGATCGGAACTCCGTAGGGGCCGGGAACCCAGTGTTCGCCGTCGAACCGCACCGCATTGTCGGCGGCGAGCTTCTGAGCGAGGTGCTGCGTGCGCGGACCGAGCGTGTGGATGGCGACCTTGTTGCCCACGGTCATCGCGGGCCAGGCGCTCGAGACCTGCGCCATGTTGAAGGTCACGAGCGGGGGAACAGCCGCGAGCGACGCGAGCGAGGTCGCGGTGAAGCCGACCGGGCGTCCGTCGGGCGCGAGTGAGGTGACAGCGGCTACCCCTGCGGCGTGACGGCGGAAGGCCTGCTTGAATGCCTCGGTCTGGGGTGTAGTTGTGTCATCCATACGCTCGTATCAAGAGTACGCGCGAGTGCGATATTCCCTCTGGCTCGCCAACTACCATTGACAACGATGATCCAGACCATTGACCTCCGTGACGTGCAGTTGAACAGGGCCGACCTGTCGAGCATTGTTCCGCGCGCCCACACCGATGTCTCCTCGGCATCCGAGATCGCCGCCGGACTCATCGCCGACGTGCGCGAGCGTGGCGAGATAGCCCTCGTCGAGCAGGCCGAGCGGCTCGACGGCGTGCGTCCGGCACGCATCCGCATCCACGCCGACCAGATCACCAAGGCAGTGCGCCGGCTCGACCCCGCCGTGCGCGAGGCACTCGAGG
>Ga0247817_10000591_pt1 | contig 19631 bp, 17 predicted proteins | sample UWRJL212509R1_FD_178010 | JGI IMG/M metagenome (GOLD analysis project Ga0247817, IMG submission 178010) | Plant litter microbial communities from Arlington Agricultural Research Station in Wisconsin, United States - UWRJ-L212-509R-1 | ecosystem: Environmental > Terrestrial > Plant litter >...
TGGATTAATATGTCGTCCCGATGGGACTCATTTATTTTTGAATGGTATAATTATTTTCTACAGATATATTATCCCTACGGGATTTAAAAAAACTTAACTGTCCCCAGCACTTTCGTCTTTATGATGAACCAATGATCATTCGGATCACCAATAACCGCATAAAAAAGCTATATAAACCTAGATATTATCACGGTTCATACAGCTTTTATATTTTTAAGTACAATCAATTACTCACATATACCATCAGCAGAGCATGACGGTCCATTGCTTACCTCAAAAGGGCTTGCAGGATTTTCTTTACGCCATTCTGAAAATGATTTTTCCAATGTTTCCAAAAATGCCTGTGGCGGTTGAGCACCCGAAATGGCATACTTGCGATCGAAGACAAAAAACGGAACACCTGTAACACCTAGCTGCTGAGCTTCCTGAATATCCTGTCTTACTTTGTAAGCATAGGAATCATCCGTTAAAGCAGTTTGAACTTCTGTTTCTGTCAAACCAATATCTTTGCCTAATTCTATTAATACTTCTGTACTGCCGAAATTTTTTCCTTGTGTAAAATAAGCAAGGAATAAACGTTCCTCAGCAGCATCACCCAAACCCTTTGTTTTTGCCAATTGGATCATACGATGTGCATTAAATGAATTCACGATAACGGCTTTGTCAAAGTTGTAGTCAAGGCCTGCTTGTTTTGCCATCTGGATCACACCTTCATGCATTTGTACAGAGCGTTCATAGGTCATACCTTTTTTGTCGGCAAGGTATTGATATACATTTTCCTCTACAGGTTCCTGCGGAATAGTTGGGTCAAGCTGGAAGCTTTTCCATATAATTTCTATGTTATTACTGTCTGTAAATTGCTTTAAGCCAGCTTCATAATTGCGTTTTCCGATGTAGCAGAAGGGGCACATAATATCGCTCCATACTTCTACTTTCATTCTGGTTGTTGTTGCCATGAAAATTACTTTAATAATTCAATGATACTACAAAATGCAGGAGAAATCAGTTCACTATTCAGACTTTTATTGGAATAAAAACGTCGTTGATAGTTTTGTTATGAAAACTTTATAGATATTATTTCGTCCAAATTTAAATCAGACAAATTACTACCCAAAAGTTCTGCTTTTAATTTTTGATCTATTTCTTTTACCGATTTTGATTTTTCATAGGAATCTTCAACCCAATTATTTCCTCCAAAGTTCGTTGGCGAAATGCGAATTATATTGTTTGTATAAATATTATCCAAGATGTCTTTTTCTAATTTATTTAAAAACCGATATAGTTCTTTGTTTGGTTCAGGTACTTCGGAGACTTTATGAAATTGTAAAAAATAATTTGGTCGTCCCATCCAATAGATCGCTGTAGCAGTGGCTCTATCGCATAAAGGGTTTTTAAGTATTTTTTTCAAAGGATTTAACCCTTCATCCCAATTATGCTTTAGTGCAGTATGATGCAGATCAACGATCTTAATAAATTCTAATTGTTCACTTGTGGGTTTAATTTTGATCTTGGATTTTAATTCGGGAATAGCAAATGCGTGAAATTTAGTGCACGTAATAGTATCTATTTTACATTCAATAAATTTTAATTCATTTAATGATTGATTAGTGGAAATATTTAGATCCGTTAAATTCGAATTGAAAATAAATAATGTTTGCAGATGAATATTTGTAGCTATATCTATTTTTTTCAGATCTGGATTGCCGATCCGCAATGATTTAAGCTTGCTGAAGCCTGACAGATTGAATTCTGTAAAATAATTATTTTGAATGGCTAGATGTTCTATTTTTTCTGGCTTGCAAAAAACAATTGAGTTGTTGTGAAGCTTATTTGAAGCACAATTTAGACTATCTACCAAAGGGTTATTTTTTAAATCGATAATCGTTAGCTTATTTGATTGACAAATGATATTTTCTATCTGAACATTTTTTGATAGGTCTAATTGGGTAAATCTATTCTTAGAAACATCAAGAGTTTTAATAGCAGGAAATTGTTCAAGATCAATAGCTGATGATAATTGATTTTTAAATTCTAACACTTCAAGCGCATTCAGAAGAGGAAAATGATATGCATCATTTTCAATAGTATTTATTCTATGTGCGTTAAAGTGAAGTTTTTTTAAATAGAGCAAATCTGAAATATCAAAATGAGAGCAATTCAAAATATCTACATCGATTCGTGCGTTATCGATCTTTTGTGCTAAATCTTTTTTTGAAAGACACATGCCCCAGGTATTTAGATAAGTTACCTCTCCATCTTTTAATTCAGCATTCAGTGAACCTAAGCTTTCTGCAAGTAAAATTTCCTTTGAGCGAGTTTGATCTACATTGAATGTTTTTGCAAGCTTCGATATAAAATTTTGTGTGTTTGAAGAAAGATCCATCTCACCCTATTTTTTGATGTTGTATTTATTTTTCAATATATCTTTCGTGCAGCGATATTGATAAGATTGAAATGTTCTGCTATTTATTTTTTAAAGCAGCATATGTATTTTCAATAAATCCCCAACCCAAATTAGGCAAAGTAGCTTCTGTTGCCATGATGATAATGATGTCATGTTTTGCAATTTCTTCTTTTAGATTAATTTGTTGAGTTGTTAATGTTGATGTATAACTGTCGGGATAAATGTCGTTGTTGTAAAACCAAAAATGATTGTTTGAGAAAGCATTCGAAATTCCGAAGCAGAATATCCCCCAATAAAAACTATCGGACACAACTAAAAGTGAGGGTTTTGTTTTTCCGGAGTCTGATTCAAATTGTATTTGAGGATAGGCCATTTCAAAAGATCGTAGTTTGAACAAAATGTTCATGCCACCGGCAATATCATAATCATCTGTACGTGGTTGATCAAGATCTACTTCATTCCAATACGCATTAGGGATATCAATTTTTCGAATGGCCTCTATGTAACGAATCATCGAGTCTGTAGCTATACACATGCTATAGTTGCTCCAATGAATTCCGTATTGAGGATATAAGGGATATGCAGCTGTGTTTTTCTTTTGAATAAAATAGTTTTTAAAATCAATATGTGAAATATTGAACTTCTTGGCCAGGCTTATATATATATCATAATTTGTAATACCTTTTTGTGTCTTTAAATGATCCGGAAAATATTCAGGGTAGAACGAACCTTTGCCCGGTGCAAAAACGACGATCACATTTTTATTTAAAGACTTTAATGTATCGTGTATGTATTTTAACTGCTGCATTCTGGTAGCAATACAGTCATACCCGATGTAATCAGTACCATAGTACGCTTTTATATAATTGGATTCGTATAGGTAATTATTTTTTCCAATGACTACACCATTTGCATTGGCTTTCCTGTCTATATCAAAAGCTAATTGATTGTTGATACGGATGCATGTATTGCGAAAGCCAAACGATTCATTGAAGTATTTTTCCATTCCTTCTTGGTATTTCCCGGAAAACCAATCGGCTGTGTTGAATGAATCTTTCTGTGGTTCGGTTATTGCACCCTTTAAAGGTTCAGTTGGGAAAAAATCAGTTTGCCCTTGTATCAATGGCAAAACGGAGAGCGCCAATAAAAATATAAATAAAGCCCAGGGTATTTTCGAAGAAATATTTTTGATCATTAATTTCTGCAACATAAAATGAAAATATAATCCAATGACTTTATTAAATACCTTAACATGCTACACATAATACTGCATGTTAAGGTATACTAAAATAAACATATTTATTGATTAAGAAGGTAAAGACAAAAAGAGAATTTGAGCGTAAATTAACTCTTTACTAATTTTGTCAATTCGTTCGGTAATCGGGAAGACAATATCTTCAGTAGATCCAGATCTTTCAAATCTTCTTTTTCTTCAATCTCATCTGCAAAAGGAGTGAGCCACTCTTCACACGATAACAACAGAGATTCTGTATCTACATCTGGAAACTTTGCAAGCGGATTCAATTGCTGTGCCTGGTTCATGGCCGTTTGCCATTGTGTAAATTCAGGAGTAAAGTTTAGTAAATCTTTTCCGTCTTTTTTTACTGCATCACACAGTGCTTTTGCCCGTTCGCTATCGCTTGGCTCATCCATTGGAGATGATTTCAATACAATCCGTCCGATGCGTAATTCGCTATGCACAATCAGATCATTTGTAATCAGATCCCAATGTGCGGATACAACATTTTTTACTAAGCTCTTCAAATCTTTTGGATTTAAAGGCGATGCCATAAATATTTTTCCTGTTCCTTCTCTGTCATCAATATGTGCTACAGATACCCACGATTCACGCGATAAAGAATCTTTATGACTAAACTGCGCATACGTGCCATTGGCTAACTGGAATTGTGCCTGATTGCCGGGGCGCGCAAATGCAACACGTTCCGGATATGCATGAGCCAATAACAATCCCGTCATAAAGGAATCAAATGGTTCGTTTGAAACTTCAATTTCCATTAATTCTCTGTACGATTTCGCAACACGCTCGATGAGTCCAAATGCACGGCCCTTGCCTGCATTGTTTCTGAACCGACGTAGTGCTGTTATTCGTTCGTTGATATCGACACCGGCTTCTTTAACCGTTAGCGGATCTTTTTCTTCAATGATTGCCGCTATATCGGTTGCTAATTCTTCCTGCTCCAATTCTTCTGCCATCAACAGCATGTGTGCAATACGCGGGTGACAAGGGAGCTGGTGTATTTTTTTACCATGCGGGGTAACCTTATTCCGATCCAGTGCATTTATATGGTGCAGTGTTTCTTTCGCCTGTTGTACATGAGATTTTGGTGGTGGGGTTAGCCATACCATGTTGTAAACATTGGAGATACCCCAAACTGCCATCTCCAATACAAGTGGAGAAAGATCGGTTATTTCTATTTCAGGGAGGTGATGCTTCTGCAAGGTTTCGTGTTGTGCTTTCGACCACATGCGGTAACAAACACCTGGAGATAAACGTCCCGCGCGGCCTGCACGCTGGTCGGCAGCATCGATGGAAATGTTTACAGTTTCTAATCTTGACAAACCCGATTGAGGATCAAACTTAGAGCGTTTACCAAATCCTGAATCTACTACAACAGTAACTCCTTCAATAGTCAAGCTTGTTTCGGCAATGGATGTTGCTAATACTACTTTGCGTTTGCCCGTTTGATCGGGTAGGAGAGCTGCTTGTTGGAGTGCGAAAGAAAGTTGTCCATAAAGTGTATGAATAACCGTATTGGGAATTTTATTTTCAAGTATCTCTTTACACGCATTGATCTCTGCTTGTCCGGGTAAGAATACCAGAATATCTCCTTTGTTATCTTTGCTTGCTTTTTTTACAACGCGTGCGGTAAGCTCCGGTAAAAGGTGCATATCGGTTGCGCCTTCATAATGTACAGTTACAGGATATTGTCTGCCTTCGCTTTCAATAATTTTAGAATTTAACTTTGCAGAAAGTTCAGGGAGATCCATCGTTGCCGACATGATCAGCAGACGTAAATCGTTACGTTTTGTTAACTGTGCTTCTCTGCAGAGTGCCAGAGCAACGTCTGCATGTATACTGCGTTCGTGGAATTCATCAAAGATTACCAGAGCAACGTCTTTCAATTCGTTATCCGATTGCAACATGCGTGTAAGAATACCTTCCGTTACAACTTCGATGCGTGTTTTATCGCTGATGCGTGTTTCAAAACGAATGCGGTACCCAACGGTTTCACCTACAGGTTCGCCTATAAGTTCGCTCATACGGGTTGCAATTGTCTTTGCTGCAAGCCTGCGAGGTTCTAATACTATAATCTTTTTATCTGCAAGCCAGGACTCGTTTAGAAAAGTCAATGGTAATAATGTGCTTTTTCCGGCACCTGGGGGGGCTTTTACAATAAGTGTGGTATTCTGTTGGAAATGAGCGGTAACCTGATCTACGATTTCTTGTACAGGTAATGCGGTGTTTGTAGGGATATTGTATTTCAACGGTATGTGTTTTTGCGTATACAAAAATACGAAAAAAAATCCAGTTATGAATTGCTGAAAATAGCATAGAAAACATGTACAGGCAGATGCTTAATCAGTACTAATTTGCTGAAAGCGCATGATTTGATTCGGGTTTATAAAAGCGTATTTTTGCAGTTCGTTATCAGATATCTAATTTATCCCTATTGTATATGCCTTTTAAGCCTCCTTCATTAAGAGAGATTAAATATCTGCAATGCTGCTTCATTGTTGCCCAACGTACTTCTACATGCTGATGATTATTACTCAAAAATGCAGCAAAAAATGCCATCTACATGAATAAGATATTCAATTTATTTGATCTCACTCAAAAAGTTCATTATAAAACTGAGGTATTAGCGGGTTTAACAGTTGCTATGACAATGATACCCGAATCGTTGTCTTTTGCTATAATTGCAGGATTTCCTCCATTGGTTGGCTTATACGGTGCTGTTATTATGGGATTGGTAACGGCTATTTTTGGTGGCAGGCCTGGCTTAATATCAGGCGGTGCCGGAGCAACTGTTATTGTGTTGATCGCTTTAATGAAATCCAATGGAATAGAATATGTCTTTGGTGCTATTGCATTAGCAGGCGTCATTCAGATCTGTGTTGGTTTATTGAAGCTCGGAAAATTTATTCGCTTAGTGCCACAGCCTGTTATGTTTGGATTTGTGAATGGCTTGGCAATTATTATTTTCATGTCTCAGTTCGAACAATTTAAGGTTGTCGTAGATGGACAAACGAAATGGTTAACGGGAGAGCCCTTGTATGTTATGACGGGCTTGGTTGCTTTAACCATTGCAATTGTACTGTTGATGCCTAAAATTACGAAAGCGATACCTGCTTCATTGGTTGCTATACTTGTAGTATTTACTATAGTGCTGGCATTTCAAATAGATACCAAACAAGTACAGGACATTGCATCTGTAAGCGGTAGTTTACCTCCGTTTCATATTCCTGATTTTCCATTTAACTTTGAGACGCTGCAAATTATTTTTCCGTATGCATTGATCATGGCAGCGGTAGGTTTAACGGAAGGATTATTAACATTGAATCTTGTAGATGAAATTACAGGTACAAAAGGGAAAAGTAATAGAGAATGTTTGGCGCAGGGTAGTGCAAATATTTTAAATGGATTTTTCTTTGGTATGGGTGGTTGTCCGATGATTGCTCAAACATTGGTTAACCTTTCTGCCGGTTCGAGAGCACGCTTATCAGGTATTGTAGCTGCAATCACTATTTTAGGGATCATTTTAATTGGTGCACCTGTTATTGGTAAAATACCGATGGCTGCATTAACAGGTGTTATGATCATGGTTGCCATAGGCACATTTGAATGGACGAGCTTACGGATATTTAATCGTATGCCAAAGTCAGACATCTTCGTGATGATTGTAGTAATGACAATTACAGTTTTTCTGCATAATCTGGCTTTGGCTGTATTGATCGGAGTAATCATTTCTGCATTGGTTTTTGCCTGGGACAATGCTAAACGGATTCGTGCAAAAAAACATGTTGATGAAAATGGAGTGAAACATTATGAAATTTACGGACCGTTATTTTTTGGTTCTGTAGCTGGCTTTACAGAAAAATTTGATGTGTTGAATGATCCGGATCAAGTGATTATTGATTTTGCTGAAAGTAGAGTAGTAGACATGTCTGCAATTGATGCACTACATTCGATCACAAATCGGTATCATAAAATTGGGAAGAAAGTACGCCTGCGACATTTAAGTCAGGATTGCATTGTACTGTTAAAAAATGCTGAAGCAATACTAGAGATAAATACTGCTGAAGACCCAAGCTATTCATTGGTTGTAAATGAAGGGTAATTGTATTCGTAATCAAAAAAAAATTGAAACACTTCTCTTTTATTGACTACTTCAAAAATGTTCTCAAAGTCTTATTCTTTTAATGGTCAAGGCTGATAAGAGAATTATCGAGGGATGTGGGTTGCCAGTTTATGGGCTGTTTGGGTATATTAATTAAAATACATTATCTCATTTTTTCTAAATATACCAACGTTACATTAGTGTTTATATATTCTCTTTTGAATTCAGTATATCCTAGTTTTTTATATAGTGCAATATTTTTTTCACTTTTGAATCCTGTAAATAATTCATAACGCTTACACTGATTTAATTTTGTTTCAATTTCTTTCATTAAAAGTTGTCCCAATTTCTGATTCTGGAATTCCTTTTTTACCATAAGTCTTCCTATATAAGCAGTAGATCCATCTATGTTACCTCTTACAGACGCTATTAGCTGATCATTCACTACTCCTTTAAGGAACAACATTCCTTGATTGAAATCTTCTTTGATTGAAGCTGATGTTTGTGTGAGAGGAGGTATAGTGAATTCGTTATGCAAGATCGCTTCTGTTTTGTAGCATTCTTTCTGAAGTTCAAGAATTATTTCCAGATCGTCAGATGTCGCGGTTGAAATTGTAAAATCCATTGCTTGGTACTAACTCGGTATTTATTAAAACTGTATTTTATGATGTGGTTTCACTTTCTCTTCTTATTACAATCAACTTTCGAAGTGGTTGTGTCGTTCGAGTATACATTCATTACTATACTCATTGAAATACATTAGGAAACAGTAGGAGTCCCGTCCCGGCAGGAATATTTACTTTTTGTATATTGTTATTACTTCATCTTTTTTTGCAGAAATATTGCCTTCGTTATTTATCCATACAAAATCATATTCCATGGGAACAATTTCTTTACCTGTGGTATCAATAAGTCCGACATTGCAATCATCATCTTTGACATAAGCAATTCCATTGCTGAAATGATAATAGTTATGAGGATCTTTGTAATGTGGTGATAGTTGACAATTAATGGGAGAGTATTTAAATTGAGTTATTGGCTGATTTAACTTATTTATAAAGGCAATTTTTTCACCTATTTGCACAGCTGATAACCCTTCATGAAATTCCGGGTAGTATGGTCCGTCGTATTGCAGAGGTATAATAACTTCATTTTTAAGATTTATAAATCCTATTTTTCCATTTTTTTTAACAGCGGCTAAACTGTCTGAAAAATCCCATACATAGTCATATTCCAGAGGAATTACTATTTGGCCTTTGGTGTTAACAAAACCCCATTTGCTATTTTTTCCTACTGCTACAACGTCATATTTAAATTCCCAAATATTTTTATATTCCAAAGGTAAAATGGTTACTCCTTCAGTATTAATTAAACCACAATTATTAAAATATTCTAAACATACCTGACAAGCACCGTTTGAATAAAGATAATCCTGTTGTATTGTATACAAGCCCACAGATCCGAATTTTTCTTTTGAAATCTGGTTTCCGGTGGAGTCATATATGTCAAATTTTGATTCATAAGAAGCAGTAATGTAACCATCTTTATAAATTTCTACATAGTCATACTTGAAAGGAACAATTATTTTTTTTGAAGCATTAACAACACCCCATCTGCCATCTTTTTCCTTTTTACGCAAGTTGCTTTTAATTTGACCGAACGAATAACCCGACAAAAAAATAAGTAAAATAAATATGTATCGAATGTTCATGGATTAATAATTTCTTATTGGTGAATGAATCACTTCACCTTCTTATTGCAATTGGCTTCAAGAATCAAGAGCTCATCTTTATTGTAACTTAAAACATCACCTTTAGGGTATATCTTGTTAAACAGGTCGACAATTTTGTAAATAGGTTCTCTATAGCAATTAGCAATATAGCCGTCCATGGATTTGCCATTATAATTTGCATAGATATAAAATCTCGGCCAGCCCATAGTAAATTCACATCCATCTGCTGTATGATGTCCTAAAGAATCAGTATGCTCAATAAGTTCAGCCAATTCCTTTAAATACTCTTTGCTCACAGGATAGGTAGCCAGAGTATCAAATTTATACGTACTTTTCGAATTTGTCGAATTAGATGGCTCGGCCAAGGTCGAGGTAAATGATCTTTTGATCACATATAAATTTCCGTTGTTTATGACATACATTTCATAGTTGACAAATGCCAATCCTGAATTTTGAGGAAACGATATACAAGCTGAAATATTCGATTGTGCTATTGCCTGGTAAGACAATAACAGAATGAAGAATAAACCAATTCTTTTTGTCATGTTTAGGCGTTAGTGGCTTCAAGATTAATATTGACCACGATAGAATTTGTTTGAAGAATTAAGTACCATTCCATTGCTAGAAAACCATTTCACAAATGCATCCCACTTATCTTTATTTGATGTTTGCCACTTCGTAAAACCTTCTTCATCACCTTTCATAAGTATCCAATGGTTGTAGGCTTCCATATGTCCGGCTTGTAGAACTTTATTCTGATAGTCGAAAAGCGCATTCGGATACTTAATTCCATTTCCATTTTTGTAATACAACTCTACAAAATTTTTACGGATACGATCAAGAGAATTGATGTCGATTACTTTTTCAGTAAGTATCGACATGGATAATGTCGGTTCATACACTCCAACTCCATAGGGTAATTTAATGTTACTGGTGTCGCTTAAGTCATTGATCGTTATAGTTGCATTTTGACTGAAACTTACAGAAAAGGAGTTTTTTCCTGTAAATTTAATTTGACTTTTATAGGTGTCATAAAGCAGTTTGCTTATTTCTGCTGTACGTTTGCTATTGCGTTCCAGGTTCATAAATATTTCCCCATAGATCATGCCCCAAACTTCTTCTGTTGAACTGCAATAAATACGGGTTGCACGATAATAGTTGGAAGAGAATTTTGGATCCACTTCAATTCCTTTTTCGTAAAAGGGAAGAGCTTTGTTGAAATCTTGTTTGCCCCAATACACGTTGCCTTTTTCCAGATACATCATTCCTGAATTTGGAAATTTTTGAAGCCCTTCATCATATGCTGCTAATGCCTTAGTACTTTCTCCAAGCATATCATAACTATTTCCCATTAGTTGATATAAACGTTCATTTACATCTTTATGATTTTTGTTCTGCTCCAATAGTTGACAAGCTAGTTTATAGTCTTGTTTTAAATAATAGGCATAAGCTAATTCATATATATAATTGTAGTTGTCCGGGTCTAACGTTTGCGCCTCTTTTAAAAGTTTTATACTCTCATCAACTTTTCCATTGTCCATAAGCGTAACTGCTTCTTGCGCTTTGGTAAGAGCTTTTTCTTTGTTAGTTTGGCCGTAGGTAATTTGTGCTGTTATAAAGAACAAAAATAGACCAATTAATTTCATGTGTTTTTTCATTGTGAAATTGTTTAAACCTGGGGAATAAAAAAGGGATGTGTTAAAAGTAGTTTATTTTACAATATATTTATTGTTTTTTAAATCAATATAAAAATTCTGATTATTTTGTTTGACTTTAAAATAAACATCGATGGTTTTTCCTGAAGAATAGTTGATTTCATAGTCCCCATCAAATGTTCTGTCTGTACTATGAATTTCATCGTATTCAGGTTTTATTTGCCAGTCGTTTTTTTCGCAATTCCATACACCCCATTTGTTTGCAGTTTGAATGTAAATAAATTTTCGGGTATCAGTTAAGTATTCATTATCGAATCCATTTCCAGCTGGGTATTTATAATCTGAAGCTTCCGGCAAGATTCTTTTTTCAAAGGCATTCGTTACATATCCTATGTGCCCGGTTGAATCTTTAAAAAAGATCAAAAATGTACCATTTACATCATTATCATCTTTGGGGAAGTATCTGCTGTCAGTACCAAAATTGTAAAATGTTAAAATTGGATAGTTTGTTAGATTATACCTGACTTCTCCTGTACTATCGATAAGGTCATATGAATTGCCTTTATCTACAATTGCAAAACATTTATTTGGAAAAACCTGAAATCCAACAAATGAATTATATGACGATGCATATAAAGTAATTTTTCCATACTCAACTATAAACCCTCGGGATACTTCTTTGCTGCTCTCATACGTAGGAGAGTAGTATGCTTCAGCTCCTCTCATGCCACTGCTCCATACTTCTGTTTTAGTTATTTTACCTGAACACGTAAAATACAATTGATAATCACCAAAGTCTACACTACCGCTTTTACCAATGAAGCTGGCTGCGTCAAATATAGGGTTTGTTGCTTTTTGTTTTGTTTGCTTATTGTAATAACCCCACTTACCATTTTGTTCATACGGCATTAAGTTACTTGCAGGACAAGTAGATTTTATTTTAGCGATCTCGTTGATGAGATTGTTTCGCGTTTCAATTAACCAGTGGGATGTATTTGCCCATCTTTTGTCGGATTTTAAATTATCCAGATCTGTATCTTATCTTAAATGTGTTGTATTTGTATAGCCATTTTTAATAGATAATTCCAGGTATGAAAAGCCTTTGTTTAAATCGTTTGATAAAGAGGCAAGACAAGCTGCATTGTAAAAAGCATTCCTATCAGGATTAACTGCAATCAATTTTTCAAAATAGGGAAGTGCATTTTTATAATCACCTTTCATATATAAATCCATTCCAGTATTATAATTTTCTGAATACTCATCCTGTTGCGCTGATGCGATGTTTATAGTAAGAACAAAAAGAATGATAGATAGGAGATTGTTGTATTTCATATAATATAATCAGTAATCAGTAATCAGTAATCAGTTTATTTTTTTAGCAGTAGGGTACGTTAATGGTGATTGTATTTTATAGTCCGATTTTTATTTGTCAAAAGTGATGCCCCACATTTTTATTTAAGACGCCTGTAATACCTACTCCTGTTAGAATCAGTGCTTTTACCATTTGCATGCATCAAGAAATGAAACATCGTATTTTATGACGTAACGTCTGTATCGTTCTTTTCTAATTCTGTTGCCGTTACTGTCGTAATAATTCCATCTGTCATGTTTCGTACTGTCATAAAATTGGCCGTTACATTCACAGGTACCATTTTCAAAGTAAAAATTCCAAAATCCCATGTGATCCTTTAAGTCGAAATACTCCCAATGATTTTTGCGAATATCTTTTTCTTTCATTTTTCCTTCTGCTTGCCTCTTGCCATCAGGATAATAATACGTCCGAATCCAGGAATCATAGTTTTGTCGGTAATCTAATTTGCCTGTTTCGTCATAATGCTCCCAATTACCTATCCTAAGATCATTTTCATATATTCCACAATCTCTCAACGCACCACTTTCATAGAAATATGTACAACTATCATATTTAACAAGATTGCTATCTATATTAAACCTGAATGTACATTTCATATAGATGTTTCCATTTTTTCGATAAATATAATTTAACCCCTGTTGAGGATGAGTTACTGATCTATATGTAGAACGTAAATGGTACCATGTGTCTCCGGAACGCCAGGCTGCATCAGTACCTACCTTTTCATACGTAAGAGTATCAATATTGACTTGAGAGAATACGTTTATCTCAAGTGAACATATAAAAAAAATCAAAAATAGCCTGAATAATTTCATGTCAGTATTGGCTTTTAGGTGTATGGTTGTAATTAGTAGCGCACGCAAGTTTCCTAACAAATGAACTTGCACTATTGTTAGCTATTAACATATTTATTTGATTAGTTCTCGTGTTTGCAAGTAACTATCATATTTTATTTCCTTTTTAATTTTGGATGATATAACTTTGTTGTCCATAAGCACTTCAATTATGCTATTCCTGTGAATACCACAATTCATTTTATAATATAAGACTTCGAGTGGTTCTTTACATGATTTTGTTTTATTGACTCTGAAAATGTCAACATAACTCCCGGCTAGCCTTTCAATAAGAAAATCATTTTTAGCTTTATTGGCAATATCTACTAATATATTATGATCACCTTTTTTATAATTGGAAACTAAAATATTTATAAAATTTTCAGGATGTTTTGATTTTAAAATTTTTTCTATTGCAAACTCTCTAATGCGGAAACTTTTTAAATTTTTCAAAGCTTCAATTGCATATTCATTGATTCTATTTTTAGAAGTTTTAGTTTGTTTAGCAAGTTCTAAAATAAAATTGCTATCATAAGGAAATTTGTGGCTTGTAAAAACGTCAAGCAGTTTTTCAATATTGACTTTATTTTTTTCAATTAAAAGACGTTTTGCAATTATATTTAATTCCTTACTTCTCAATTCTTTAATACGTCTGAAAGATAAAAAAGGCAGACTGTTTAATACTTCCTCAATAATGTTCTTAAAAATCTTTACTTCACGAACATGTTTTTTTCTGTTTTCTTTTGTTCTTTTAATGCAATCAAGATATAGCTTAATAAACTTATTCGATTTTGACAATTTATTCAGATGTTGTAAAACTGGAATGTTTGGATTGTCAGTTTGAAAATGACTAATAATAGAATCATCTTGCCAATCATTGGGATTCTTATCAATGTATTTGCCAAATTTTTCAGCAATAAAAATTAATCCATTAAATCCGTCAAGTGCTATTATTTCTGAATATCCAACCCAATCAGATCCTTCGATGGGATTATTTAAAAATCTTTTATAAATAGCTTCCTTTGCTTCATTGTCTCCTTGTTGAGCAAATAGTTTAGTAAGATCAAATAAATGTGTTAAACTCCAAGTGTCGTCTTGTTCGGCTGAAATTCCTTTCAAAATTGCAGCTCGGATTTTGTCTTTTTTATTTGAAAGAGATATTAGATCAAAAATATATTGTGCTCTACTATTTTCTGATTGCCCATCATAAGCGTAATTATGTAATGCTCCTTTGATTATGTAATTTGAAAAGTCAATTCTCGGATTGTTTTTTGCTATCAAATAAGCTTCGCCTGTGCCTCGTTTTAATGAGTGAAAAAATTGTCGTTTTAAAGCTGCAGTTTCGGTCATTATAGTAGTCCTCATGCATGTATATTTCATTTGTCACGATAAGATACAGAGAGTTTTTAAAATAGACAAAAATTATAAAAGGTTTATGTAATTACGTAGTCGAGGTTCAAAACCTCGACTACGTAATTACATTTATTTCACGTGTAAACTATCGCACAACATCTGTGTATAGATCTTGCTACCATACACATTGGTGTGTATCGGGTCTGAAAAATTGTGATAGTTCTGCCATTCTTGTGATGCAGTAAAATCAATATATCGGGTACCAAATGTATTTTTTAAAAAGTGAACATAGGTAGTGTGTATTGTTCTGTCAAAGGATTCCATTTTATAATAAGGTGCAGTTATCAATACAATTTCAATGTTGTGTTTTTTTGCAAGAGCAAGTATTTTCAATAAATACTTTTCGCTTCGTGGACCTATGCGCACCGCACCCGGTACCGAAATACGTTCTCCTTTAAATTTGAAATTATAAATCAGCTGTGATCCTGTAAGTGTGTCGAAACTCGCTGGCTGAGGTTTTCCGCTTGCAACAAATTGCAGTATAGAATCTATTTTAAAGTAAGTATTGAATTCTGCATATTGAGAAAAGGGAATATATTTCCATAGCTGCATATGCCACTGCGGTGTGTAGCTATTATATACAGATTTTATTTCAGGAACTTCTTCATACGGAAAGAAATCAAAATGTTTGAATGTAAGAGGAGTGAAGGACTCTTCATCGGGATTGGCATATCTCGACTTAAATAGATCGAAAGATAGTACCAATGTTTTGGCAGTATTGCCATGTGTCAGGTATTGGTGTAAGAGTACATAGCTTTCGCCATAGGATGAACCCGGCGTGGCAAGATTGATAGAGGTCGTATGCAAAGTGCTGTCAAAGTCATTTGTAGCAATCATGTTAGCCATTCTGGAAGAACCTAAAAAAAGATAATCGACATGCTTATCGGTTAATCCAATTGCCCATCTAGTTTTTAAACTTTTTTTATAATACGATAATTGAAATGCATTCAATAGAAAATAAGTTGCATAACTGATTATAAGTACAAGACCGATAAATAAAACAGATTTATAAAGAAATGATTTCATTGTATTAAAATTGAAAATATATAAAATCACTTGTTTGATGAAAAGACATATTCATCAATATGAAAATAGATAAACATATATAACAGGTCCATGCCAGCCAGCGATATTTAAATTGAATGGCTTTAAATCCATCTTTTCTAAAATACGCCCATTCAACTACTAGCAAAAATAGGATAGGAAGCATTATGCTCCATGGGAATTGCATATGCAGAGACCTGTTTATAAATGGATTTGAGAATAGATGTGAGATATAAGCGAATGCCTCAGTGATCGTATTTGCACGGAAGAATATCCATGAGAAGCTGATACAAACAAAAACGAAACACATGTGAAGGTAATCTGTAAGTGTATACTGTTCCTCTTTTGAATCAAGTTTCAAAAATAAATACGGAATAAAATACAAACCATTGAGTAATCCCCAGGCTATGAACGTCCAGTTGGAGCCATGCCAGAATCCGGATACTAAAAAAATGATCAGTGTATTTCGCAGCGTAATTGCCAGGCCTCTTTTGTTGCCGCCAAGCGGAATATACAGATAATCTTTGAACCAGGTTGTTAATGATATGTGCCAACGTTTCCAGAAGTCCGGGATGGAACGTGCAAAATAGGGTGTTTTGAAATTGGTTGTTAATTCAATACCAAATAATTTACTCATCCCTAAAGCCATATCTGTATAGCCGCTAAAATCTCCGTAGATCTGAAATGCAAATAAAATAGCAGCAAGTATGAGCTGTGATCCCGGAAGCGTTTCGTAATGCGTAAATGCTGCATTGACATGCACAGCACACGTATCTGCAATGATTACTTTTTTAAAAAGTCCCCAGAGAATTTGTTGCAAGCCAGCCACGGCCGTTGCATAATCAAATTGTCGTTCTTTTTGAAATTGCGGTATAAGCGTTTTCGCTCGTTGTATCGGACCCGCAACAAGTTGGGGAAAGTAGCTCATAAAAGATGCGTAGACGATAATATCTTTTGTTGCTGGAATTGTTCTTCGATATACATCAATAATATAGCTGATGTTGTGAAACGTATAGAAGCTAATGCCAATGGGTAATATAAGTTTCAAGGTGATAAAGTCTGCCTGAAAACCGATTTGATTTAATAAAGCCTCTAAGGAGTCTGAAAAGAAGTTCGCATATTTAAATGTCGCTAAAAAAAGGATGTTGATCGTTATCGCACATCCTACTAAAAATTTGCGCCTATGCGGCTCTTCACTTTTTTCAAGTAGCAAGCCTACAAAAAAACCTACGAGTGCACTGCCGGAAATGAGAAATACAAATTTCCAATCCCACCAGCCATAGAATAGATAGCTTGTTGCAAAAATAAATGCATTTTGAATACGAAGATTTTTATTGAATACAAACCAATAACCACAAAATACCAGTATTAAAAAAAGAGCAAATGGTATGGAATTAAAGAGCATGAAATGGATTGCTGGTTTTAATGTTGTCTGCAAAAATAAGGTATTGAAAGGAACATATAGTTATTTAACGCATTTTTGTCCATTAAAATGCCTCTCGTTCCCCAATATCTCTTGCGTGAACTTCTTTAAAATAATGTTGGAGCTGCTCCCATAATGCATTCCATTCAACATTTTTTACAATATTTCGAATTCCATTTGCTGCTTCTTTTTCTGTGTAAAGTTCTGTTAGTTTTTTAGCTGCCTCTGTAAATAAAGTAGCATATTCTGCCGCTTGTTTTATTGCATTATGTTGTAAAATTGTTAGACAGGCAATATGTATCACATCATCTTCTACATGGTAAATATAGACTCTATGATGCACTTCAGCTTTTCTCTTATGCAGACTTTTGATTGAAAGATCTAAAATATCGGAGGCTTCTTCTAATGTCATTCTGTTGTTTAACTAATAAATATAATCTACAGTGTATCTGATAAAAATGCTAATGTTGTAAAAAATAAATTATTTAGCAAACTGAAAAGTCATAAATAACGGTCTTGGTTATTTTCAGCTTTGAGACTGTAAAATGATACTATTTAATGTAATTCGGAGATACGCATGCTTCCCAATAGCTAACTATTGTGCTAATGGTCGCTTTTAATTCACCATAATTTGATGGTTTGACAAAAAATCCTTGAATGGATTTTGAATATGCATCAACAACATGTTGTTGTTCAGCACTTGTAGAAAAGAACAAATATGGAATTGATTTTAATCGCAGATCTTCATTTTCATGAATTTTTTCACGCAATTGCATGCCATTTAATTTGGGCATGTTTATATCTGAAAAGATTATAAACGGTTCAATTTCTGTAGTTGTTAAATACTCTAATGCAAGTTCTCCTTCTGCAAAAAATAAAATTTTATTTTTGCAATTGATCTCATTAAAAACTTCCGTCAATATTTCCTGATCATCTACATCATCTTCAATTATAATTATTGGGCCGCCTTTGTTCATCTTTGTTTTTTTTAAATATAGCCCATTTATTTGAGTAAGCAACGTTAATGCTCTATGCTTGTTAAAACAGGCAATATAAGTCTTGAATGACTTTTTCATCACAGCATTTTAGATTGAACATGTTGGATTAAATCATGTTTTATTTTTAGTGTATATGCATTTAGATGAGTATGATAAAAAGCTCCAATAAAAAAGCTCCAATCGGAATATCCAATTGGAGCTTTTTTATGAAAATACAAAGAGTGAAAACCTATTGTATTAGTTAGCTATGATAATTTTCTTTGTCAATATGTTTGAATCTTGTTTGATCACTAATACATACACACCTTCAGTCAATCCACTAACATTTAGTTTTGCATTGGTACCATCAATTCGTATCGGCAACGACATTTCTTCTCCCAATGTATTCGTTATTCTGAATAATGCATCCGTAAGATCTATTTCTGTTTCAACAATAACTTCATCAGTAGCTGGTATTGGGTATATTTTGCCATAGACATTATTCCTTGATGATTGTACTCCTGTAACCGTATTGGTAGTAATTACTATAGACGAAGAAGTTGTTACGCCGCCGAAAACATCTGTAGCACGTACTGAAATTGTGTGTGATCCGTTAGTAGGATCCGTCCATATGAAACTATAAGGTTCAGACTTACTGGATCCAATTACTTCAGTACCATCCAAAAACTCTACTAAAACAATTGCTCCATCCGGATCTGAAATGGTAGCGTTAATTGTAACAGGGGCTTGAACAGTTGCATTGTCTGTTAATGAAGTAATTGTGATAGTAGAAGGTTGATTCTCTGCCGTTGCAATTGAAGTTATCGCAGATTTACTTGTACAACCCAATGTATTGGTAACATCAACGGTATAATTTCCAGCAACGCTTGTTGTATAAGAAGATGCTGTACCAACTTCTGTATTTCCATTATACCAATTGTATGTTAAACCTGTTCCTGTATTTGCATTCAGAGTCACAATTTCTCCGGATACGATTGTTGTATTCCCTATAACGGTGATAGTCGCTGTTGGTAAAGCATTCACAGTAACTGAAACCATAGATCTTGCACTTTCACATCCATTTGCAGTTTGAGCAACATAGTAATTGGTAGTACCTGCTGAACTTGTTGTAGGAGTAGGAGCAGAAGCTAATGCAGTTCCCGCAGAAGGTACTGTATACCATTTAAGCGAGTTTCCTGTTGCTGTTAAAGCTACAGAAGTTTCATTCTGGCAATATGTTATAGGTGACGTTGCTGTTGGTACAGAAGGTACATCATTTACTGTAACCACAATCTGTGCTCTTGGACTTTCACAACCGTTTGTTGTTTGTGATACGAAGTAATTTTTAATGCCAGGAGAAGTTGTTGCTGGCGTAGGTGTATTTGCTAATACAGTTGTAGTTGTATTGTCTGCATACC
>Ga0247817_10000592_pt1 | contig 19604 bp, 20 predicted proteins | sample UWRJL212509R1_FD_178010 | JGI IMG/M metagenome (GOLD analysis project Ga0247817, IMG submission 178010) | Plant litter microbial communities from Arlington Agricultural Research Station in Wisconsin, United States - UWRJ-L212-509R-1 | ecosystem: Environmental > Terrestrial > Plant litter >...
TGTTTGTTTGTAATAATTGTGTGGGGTTTTATAATTACACTCGCTATTTGTTACCAAAAACGTAAAATGCCGATATAGTAAGGTTGCTGGTAAATAAATAGGTGTTAAAACCTTCAGCAGAGCTGGATGATGAAGCATTATCAGCATTACGCATTTTAGATCTGGAGTAACTTAGGCTGGCCAACGACGCAGCAAGCCCCAGGCTTTTTGATGGATAATAAACGAGATCTATTTTGGCACCTGCGTTGAAATTGTCATTATTAGTTTTAACAGGGTTTGGTTGATTTGAATAGTTTATTTTAGTTGTGCCCCTGGAATACCCAACGCGCGGCCCCATCCTGAACCCTATTTTATCATACATGAAATATTTTAATAATGATACCGACGCCCCAAAACTAGTTGAAACCTGGTTAAAATTATTGTAAGGGTTTACGCCAGTGTAAGTTACCTTATTTGTTTGTGAATTGAAATTAAAATTGCCGCCTAGTTCCAATTTATCTGCCAGAAAGACACTGTATGCGGGTCCTAAATCAAAACTTGTAATGCTGTTTTTTTGAAGAGACGACTGGCCACTGTAGGCATCTGAGTTATCTGACGAGTTATGCATAAAACTTAAATACCCGCCAAGCGTTTGCGTTCCTTTTTGGGTTTGTGCCGTAGCAATTTGTGCTGCCAGTATACCGGCAACAGCAAGGAGAAGGTTTTTTTTCATGATAAATTTTGTTTAGTTAATTTGACACTGGAACGGCGGAAAATGGGTTATATTTCGTTCGATTGATGCTTTGTACCCTATTTATTTTATAAATTTTAAACGGGTCAAAAATTAGTAATATAAAGTAAAAACGAACGTTTTAGTTGCCTTTGTTTTCAAATCGAGGCTTAAAAACGGGGTTATCAAGTTAATTGAGAAACTAACATCGAATAACAAATGTCGCATCCAACACCAAAGATTTACCCTTCATAATTGTAAATTCATTATTCGATGTTCGATATTTTCAAAAGCCTTGAACCATTGTTCTGAAAGTAAGATTAACCCGCGGTGTGCTGATCTTTTTTGATTTGGGTAAACTGTGCAGCCAATTACTTTGGGTGGCGCCTTTCATTATCAGCAAACTGCCATGTTGTAATATCACTTCTTCTTTATGTTTGCTATCGCGATGTTTAAGAGCAAACTTACGCTCCGCCCCAAAGCTTAATGATGCGATGGCGGTATCTTTACCCAAGGCCTTTTCATCATCGCTGTGCCATGCCATGCCTTCATCTCCATTGTGATACAGGTTAAGCAGGCAGGAGTTATATTCATGTCCTGTTATTTCTTCGGCCAATTTCTTCAGTTCCAGCAGTTCTTTTGTCCACGGCAAAGCATGTTTGGTGGTATTGGAGTAGGTATAACTGTAATTAATATCAGCATACCAGGCTACTTTACGTTTGGTAATAATATGCCTGCCAAATATTACGGCCTCATCATTTTTCCACTCAATTGTGTTCAATAATTTGTTAAGATAGTGGTCGGCTTTTGAAGTTTCCATCACCTGCCCATAATATATCACCTCGCCGCCGTAGGGCAGCAGGTTGGTTGTTTCGTTTTTATCAGATAGTTCCATTTATAGTTTTCCATTTCCCGTATTCGCCGGGCATGCATCTGCCGCAAGGTCTGTACCCGTTGGCAATTGCATCTGTTTCGTTTGCAAAAAATACCCGGTTTTCAACCTTCATCCGTTTACCTGCTGTGCAGGTAAGCGTACCATATATTTTAAGTTTTTTGTTGCCGGCTAAGCTGATCTTTTTAGCTGCTACAAGTTTGTACAACGCGCGACTGCGAGCGAAAACGTGTTTACCCAGCGAAAGGTGATTAATCGGCATAAATCAATATTATTTAAGTGATTTTGCTGTTGCAGCGGCAGCGGTAAAAGGAGTGTTTTCAACATTCTGTTTATCAGTATTTTATAAAATTTTTATACTTGATCTTCCTGACGAATAAGTCTGTTGCAAAGTGTTGCATGTTTAAACATTTAATAATTGTAAATTGTTAAATTACAAGTAGTTGCAAAAAATACTGTTGCAAGTGTTGCAAAGTGTTGTATATATTCTTGCAACACCTGCTATGCTACACCGTTCCAAATGCTCTTGCTGCTTCCCAACCTATTATAGCGGTTTTGCGGTTGCTGCCCCAATGATATTGCCCTATTTCGCCCGTTGAGCGGATAACCCTATGGCAGGGAATCAAAAAAGCAACCGGGTTATCGCCCACTGCCGACCCCACTGCCCTGCTGGCATTTGGATTTTGAAGCTTATCAGCCAAACCACCATAAGTTACCAGGCCACCCATGGGTACGGTTAGCAGGGTTTCCCACACTTTTAGCTGAAAGGCGGTACCTTTTAAATGCAGTTTGATCTCGTCCAGCCGGCTCCAGTCCTGCGTAAAAATGAATATGGCGTTTTGCTGTATGCGGTCTAAAAACAAGTTGAATTTGGCGTTAGGGAATGCTCGGTGCAAATGCGAGAAAGCCTCATCATTATCCCCATCCGCAAACGCCATGTAGCAAATGCCCTTCGCGGTTGATGCCACTAAAACCGTCCCAAAAGGAGTCTCGGCAAAACTGTAGTTGATCTGTAATTGCTCACCGCCGTTTTTGTATTCGCCGGGTGTCATGCCTTCTACCTTAATAAAAAGATCGTGCAGGCGGCCGGTGCCGGATAGGCCGGTCTCTAAAGCGGCATCAAAAAGCGAGGCTTGTTTTTCTTTCAGGAGGGATTTTGCATAATCTATATTCAGATACTGCAAAAACTGCTTGGGGCTAACGCCCGCCCAATCTGTAAACATCCGCTGAAAATGAAACGGACTTAGGTTTACATGCTCTGCTGTTTGCTCTAAAGTAGGTTGCTGTTTGTGGTTGAGCCTTAAAAACTCAATAGCCCGGGCTATTCTTTTATAATCAATTTCGTTTTGCGCTTCCATCATTTTAAATATAATGATACAAATTTACCATGATGCAAAACGCTGTAAAACCCGTTTCTTGCTGTGTTTGTGGATTAGAGATTAGTTGACTGGTTGATTAGTTAAATGACGCTAAAAACAATTACTAATCAACTAATCACTGCTCTACTATCCTATCATCCATAGGCAGCGTAAACCAAAAATTACTGCCAATGCCCAGGTTGCTGTCTACCGCTATGGTACCGTTGTGCCGATGGACGATCTCGGCAGTAATGTAAAGGCCCAGGCCAAGGCCAGAGAATTGGTGACCGAAAGAGTCAACGCGGTAATACCTGTCGAACAAGTGGGGTAGTTTTTCAGGATTTATGCCGATGCCAAAATCGCGAACGGATACGGTTACATTCTCCTCGTCATGATAAACCGTTATCTCTACCCGGTTTGATTGCGGCGAGTATTTAACCGCGTTACCTATCAGGTTTATCATTACCTGGTAAATGCGGCGGTAATCTGCAAATATCATCACTTCTTCTTCGCCCAGCAGTATAAACTCGTGCTCGCTGTTAAAGTTAATGTAGTCGCAACAATCCTTTATCAGTTCAACAATGTCAAATTTTGTAATATTAAGTGCCAGCTGACCCTGCTGTATCTTAGTTACATTAAGCAGGTCATCTAAAAGATTAATGAGCTTACTCAGGTTGTTATTAGCCTTGTTTACAAACACCGGGATCTTCTCAGACGATGGATTGCTTTTAACCAGTTTCTGCAATATCTGCATAGACGCGCTAAGCGATGTGATAGGCGTTTTTAACTCGTGGCTTGCTACACTTATAAATTCATCCTTACGTTGCTGTAGTTTGTACGCCTCTGTAACCTCCTGGGCAATACCGCTAAACCGGTATGCTTTACCCTCGGCATCAAACAAGGCCTTGCCCTTTACTTCTAAAATACTTATGTTATCATTTAGCAGGTTTTTTACACTATAAACTATACTGTAGTTACCGTCAGAACCTGTTGCTATGGCTTTATTTATAGCGTCTACAACGCGCGGCTGGTCGTCTTCTACAATGGCAGATATGGCAAGTTTAAGATCAATATCTTCGTCAACGGGTAAACCAAACCACTCTTTTAAACGCTTGTTGCCAATAAAGTGATTGGTTAAGGGGTTAAGATCCCAGGTGCCAAGTTCCGCGGCTTCTATAGCAAATTCAAGATCCTGCTTTGCATTTTTAACGTTGTTGTATGAGTTTACCTTCTCGGTAGTTTCAGAACAAATTACCAACACGCCTGCCGGCTTCCCGCTTTCATCGTTAACCCGGCTGTAGCTAAAGGTCCAGTAAACGTTTTCTAATTTGCCGTTACGGTAAATTGGTATCAACTGGTCTTCGCTCCAGGTTGCGTCGCCGCCGTGCATTACATTATCTATCAACGGTTTAATAACTCCCCATATTTCGGGCCAGCAATCTTCTGCCTTTTGGCCTAGCGCTTTGGGATGTTTACCATCCTGCCCCAAACTTGGCCTGTAGGCATCGTTGTAGAATTGTATTAGCGACGGCCCCCACCATAAAAACATAGGGAACCGCGAGTTAAGTATAATGCTAACAGTGGTTAACAGGCTTTGCGACCATTGACCAGGCTGGCCCAAAACAGTTTTGCTCCAGTCAAACTCGCGAGTAAGCTTACCCATTTCGCCACCGCCCTCCAGGTAATGTGAGTATGATGATTCTGGAATGTTTGAGTTGGTCATTTAAATTATGGGCGGTAACAGGATGCTAAATATAGATGTTTTAAACATACCACCAACCTAAATGTTTGCCGCTTATAGTAAGGTAATTTAATAGCGACCCTTTGTTTTATATAACACGTTTTATTACCTTGTTATAAATCTAAACCATGTAGCATGAAATCTTTAATATCTGTACTTCTGATTTGCGTGTTTGGCGGCTTTGCGTGCGGTCAAAATCATGATCAAGAAAAAGACTTTATCAATCAGGTTATAACTGAGCATGAAATTATTTATGTAGATAGAGCAAGTAACGGTGAAATGTTGCGTGACGATTTTAAAAATATCAAGCAAAGAGTTTTTTACAGCTACAACGCCGACAGCATTATTTACGTTGATAAAAGTGGTTTAAAAACGTGCATGTCAAGGGTAAAGGCTGAGTCTTTGGCATTTAAAAATAATGGTGAAATAATAGGAAGACTAGTCCCTATAATTGCAGATTCAATAAAATTGTCTGCAACAGAAATAGAAAATTTCATACAAAAATTTACTAAAGGTTCGGAGCGTAAATGGGATGCGAATTTTATTGAGGGCGCCAAACAGATAGCAAAAGATACAATAACAGCCGTATTTAAAGAAAAGAACAATAAAGGCTGGCCTTATATGTATAAAAAAGGGATAAGATCTTTCCATCGTTTTAGTGTTCCTGTGTTTATTAAGGGTGGCGATTACTGTATATTTTATTCTGACGAAAGTTGCGGCAACCTTTGTGGTTCGGGAGAACTGGCTATTTATAAGAAAGAACATGGTAAATGGAAACTTTGGGGTATTATATCGTCCTGGATAAGTTAACAGGAATGCCACCTGTCAATCTTGAAAAACCTATTTGAAAATCAAAACATTGTACCTATCTTTGTCGTCCCACGAGAGGAGGTATTTTAGAAAGTATGATCATTATCAACGTTAAAGAAGGCGAATCATTAGACAAAGCGTTAAAACGCTTCAAAAAGAAATTTGAGAAAACAGGTGTATTGCGCGAATTACGCAGTCGTCAGGCATTCGAGAAAAAATCAGTGACCCGTCGTCACGTGGTTAAACATGCCATTTACAAACAAGGAATGAATCTGGAAACCACTGTATAGTTCTTTTTCTACAAAAGAATTTTTCAGTTTTCCTGAAAACATATAAAAAACTATTTGTACATTCAATTTATACGGATGTGCAAGTAGTTTTTATGTTTTTAGAGCGATTTATACAATACATACAGTTTGAAAAGCGATACTCGCCGCACACCGTTTCTGCCTACCGGTCAGACCTTGACCAATTTGTAGGCTTTTTAAATAATCCCGAAAAACTTATTCCGCCGCCAGAGCCGGTTATAACTCATCCCGACCAGATCACCCATCATGATATCCGTAACTGGATGGTGGATATGATGGATAAAGAGATTGCTTCGCGTTCTATCAGTCGTAAAATAGCCACCCTGCGTAAGTATTTTAAGTTTTTGTTAGCCGATGAGGTAATAACGGTCAACCCTGCTTCAAAAATACACACACCCAAAGCACCCAAAAACTTACCGGTGGTAGTTGAAGATGGGCGTTTAACGCAATTGTTGGATAGCACAGATATTTTTACTGACGATTTTGCCGGCACCCGCGATAAACTGGTGATTGAGATGCTGTTTGGCACCGGTATGCGCCTTGCCGAAATGGTGGGTCTCAAAGAGGTTGATATAGATAATTATGAGGGTACCGTAAAGGTTTTAGGCAAACGCAACAAGCAACGCATCATCCCGCTAAATACAGAATTACGGCTTCTGCTAACCAAATATCTAGAGTTAAAGAAAAGTGAAAATTTTAATAACAAATCGTTAACATTGATCGTTACAAATAAAGGGACAGACGTATATCCGAAACTTGTTTATCTAATTGTGCAGCAATATTTATCCCACATATCAACCCAAAGCAAAAAAAGTCCGCACGTGCTTAGGCACACTTTTGCAACCAGCCTGCTTAACAAAGGAGCAGATCTGAATGCTATAAAAGAGCTGCTTGGCCACGCTAATCTTAGCGCCACGCAGATCTACACCCACAATTCCGTTGAAAGATTAAAGTCTATTTATAAACTCGCCCATCCAAAGGCATAAAAAGGAGGAACCATGAAAATTACCGTGCAATCAATTCATTTTAATGCAGACAAAAATTTATTGGCATTTATACAGAAGAAAGCTGATAAGCTGGATACCTTTTTTGATAACATTATAAACGGGGAAGTTTATTTAAAGTTGGAAAATGTAGAACACGAAGCAAATAAAATAGCAGAGATAAAACTGCAGTTGCCGGGCAATACTATATTTGCCAAAGAGCAGTGCAAAACGTTTGAAGAAGCCACTGACCTGGCTATTGAAAGCCTGAGAAAGCAGATAGCCAAACACAAAAAGCGCAAGGAGATTGCTGCAGAGGAAGTTAGAAAAGCAGTGCTAACTTCAACCGAAGAAGAATTTTAGTAAAACAACATAAATTGAAAAAGCGCTCCAGAAAGGAGCGCTTTTTTTGTGCGCTAATATTCAGCCAGCACAATTATATTATCGTTAATTGGCGCGATCCGCTCTTTACCATTTAAAAATCCCAGGCCAACTACAAAAGTAAAACCACACACATTACCACCCAGCTCGCTTATTAATTCACTGGCTGCTATCATAGTTCCGCCGGTGGCAAGCAGATCATCGTGCAGTAAAACGTTGGCACCGGGTTCAAAAGCGTCAACGTGCATCTCTATCACAGCGCTGCCGTATTCAAGTTCGTATTTTTTCTGTTTTACGGTATGTGGCAATTTGCCCGCTTTACGTACCGGTACAAAGGGCACACCCAAGCGGTTAGCAAGGGTAAGCCCAAACAAAAACCCTCTGCTTTCTACTCCTGCTACCACATCAATTTTCATCCCTTTTAGCTCATCAACAAAAGCATCAACTATGCCGGTGCATAAAGCAGGATCTTTTAGAATAGTGGTAATATCCTTAAACACAATACCCGGTTTCGGGAAATCATGTATGTCGCGTATGGCGGCTTTTATTTGCTGTTCAATCATTTGAAGATAATGTATGGTGCAATTTTAAGTAAAATATCGTTGTTCAATATCGCAATGGGGCGCATATCTGCTATTGAATTATAATTACCATGTTGCTCACGATATTGTATAACGGCGTTTGCCTGTTTATAATTAAGGTAGGCAAAGTATCGTAAAGTTTCAAAATCAATTGCATTGATACTTATCTTTTTGATACGGGAAGCGTCAACCGTTATCTCATCAGTTATTTCCGCGTATTTTTCTGCGTCAAGTCCGTATACTTCTTTAAGTTGATCCTTGTTAACAAAACCGCCCAACTTTTTCCGGTAGCCAATAATTCGTTTTGCAAATGAAGGGCCAATGCCATGTATGCGGGTAAGGGCGGCTGAGTCGGCGGTGTTAAGTTCTATGGTTTCGCCTGGCTTTAATTTGTTAGATATAAATACGGTGATATTACCATTGGGAGTACTTATACGTATGTTTGATTTATTATCAGCAGTTTTAAGGGCGGTCACCGCTTTATCAAACGCTTTAAAGTTTATTGGCTTATCTTTGTGCAGCTTTTGATAAACATACGGCGACGCCACAACAAGCAAAATAACAACCACCAACACTACTGTACCATTCCATTCTTTTTTAGTGATGGAAAAATAGTTGGTTAGGCGTTGCTTCATGTTTTAGATAAGTAGCTGTTAAATTAGTGATTTACAAATGAAAATAATTACCACCGAGGATTTTGCTAAGGCCACCGGCATTGATAAATTAAAAATGCCCGGCCTTGCCGCGTTCCTGATGGAAGTGATGAAGATAAACCAGGTAAACAGTTTGTTTGCCGAGGCCCAGCCTAAACAAGGCATTGAATTTATAGATGCTATATTAAAAGGTTGTGGAGTAGAGATTGAATTTAACGAGAAAGACCTGAAGAATATCCCTCAAACAGGAGGTTTTATTGCAATTGCGAATCACCCATACGGTGGTATTGAGGGTTTGGTACTGCTTAAGATGCTATTAATGGCCAGGCCGGACGCTAAGCTGATGGCCAATTTTATTCTGAAAAAGATCGCCAATTTAAGTGAGTACTTTATTGCCGTAAATCCTTTTGAAAATGTTGAGCATGCCTCAAGCATTAGCGGGTTAAAAAATACACTACAGCTATTAGCCGAAGGCACACCAATAGGTATATTCCCGGCAGGAGAAGTATCTACTTTTAAAATTGATAAACAGCAAGTTACTGATAGATTGTGGCACCCTGTAGTAGGTAAGATAATAATAAAATCAAAGCTGCCGGTTGTTCCTATTTATTTTCACGGCAATAATGGGTTGTTGTTTAACCTGCTAAGTTTGATACACCCCACACTGCGCACAGCCAAACTACCATCGGAGTTGTTTAACAAACAGGGGCATACTATTAAACTACGAATTGGCAAACCTATCCACGTAAAAGACGTCCCTGATAACAACAACGCCACCAAAGTGCTTAACTTTTTAAGGACCAAAACCTACGCTTTGGGCGCCGGATTGGAAGAAGAAAAGCGCCTGTTTGACCCGCGTAAACTTTTTAAAATAAAAAAAAAACAACAGGAGATAGTTGAAGCTATTGATACTGATATTTTAAAGCAAGAGGTTGAAACACTACGCGAAAACTATTTAGTTTGGACAGAAAAAAACTACGAAGTTTTTGTAACCCCTACCGCCAATATACCGTCCATCATTCGTGAGATAGGGCGCCTTCGAGAAATAACTTTCAGGGAAGTAGGCGAGGGTACCAACAAATCAACCGATCTGGACGAATATGATATTTACTATCAGCATCTTTTTATCTGGGATGAAGAAGCGGGTATGATAGTAGGCGCATACCGCATTGGCATGGGCGACGAGATATTTTACAGCTTTGGCAAAAAGGGCTTTTATATAAACGAACTGTTTAAAATAAAATCAGAGTTTACACCGGTGCTTAAACATAGCCTTGAGTTGGGGCGGTCATTCATCCGTAAAGAATATCAGCTAAAGCCCTTGCCGCTGTTTTTGCTTTGGAAAGGTATATTAAAATATGTAATGGATAAGCCGCGCTACCGTTACCTGATAGGGCCGGTAAGTATCAGCAACGCCTTTTCTAAATTTTCGCAATCTTTAATAGTGGATTACATAAGCCGTAACCATTTTGATAACGAAATGGCTACTCATATTAAGCCGCGTAAAAAGTTTAAGGTTGATTTTTCTAAGATTGATACCGATGTTTTGCGCAATGGCGAGGATACTTTTAAAAATCTGGATGCATTGATATCAGAGGTGGAAACCCGTAACATGAAAGTGCCGGTGCTTTTAAGGCAATACATCGGACTAAATGCTAAAATTATCGGCTTTAATATCGACCCTAAATTTTCTGATTCGTTGGATGGTTTCCTGGTGCTTGACGTTGAAAAGATACCGCAGGATATGCTGGATAAGTTGGGGAAGAATTTTTAAGGATTAGGGCTTAATTGTAAATGCTCCATCTTTTTGCCTGCAAATATCTTTTCTTCAACGAGTTTAAAACCTAATTTCAGATACAACTTCTTGGCGTCAGGATTTTCTGTATCTACCAGCAAGCCAAGTGTTTCATTTTTTTTTAAAACATATTCATTTATCAAAAATTTAAATAGCTTACTACCAATTCCGCGCCCCTGATGCTCGGGGCTCACAGCTATACAATCTATATAGTATTCGCCCGGTTCTGTTTCATCCTCAGGATTAAAATCTCTATTAAACATTTGCTTTATTGCTTTAGCTACAGGTTCACGCAGCGCCTTTAATTTCGCGCCATCATACAGCAATGCTACTCCAACAATTTTGTTCTTATCATCTGCTACAAAACAGTTTTCAAAAGAATATTGATTGCCACTTTTGCTTATGAGTTTTTCCAACCATGCAGTCGCTTTTTTCGGCGAGTTTTCTCCTATAAAAATGTATGCAATATCGCCCATTGCCATTAATAGATAAGGGGCAATTAGGTTGGCTTCGTCGGGTTTTGCTTTTCTGATCAACATTTCTGCGGTGAATTATTTCTAATCTACATAAATTAGGGTTGAACGGTTTAAATAGATCATTTTAACTATCTAAATGAGGGTAACATTATTTTTAGTCAATTCTACGTCAACAAACCATTCTCCATAAATTCGGTTGATTTATATACGTATATTGTATAAGTGGGAAACCACTCAATAATTCAATAATAAAAATGGAATACAACAAGCTTACAGCCGACGAAGAATATATAATATTACACAAAGGTACTGAGCGCCCTTTTACCGGCGCGTTGTTAAATAATAAAGCACAAGGCTTGTACGTTTGCAAACGCTGCGATACGCCATTGTACACATCAGAATCAAAGTTTGAATCGCATTGTGGCTGGCCAAGTTTTGATGATGAGATACCCGGCGCAGTGAAACGCGTGCCCGATGCTGATGGGCGACGCGTAGAGATAGTTTGTGCCAATTGCGGCGCTCACCTGGGCCACGTTTTTGAAGGCGAATATTTAACGCCAAAAAACGTGCGTCACTGTGTTAATTCATTGTCAATGAAGTTTGTTGATGCAGAGTAATTTACTTTGTATTAACACGTTTGGTACAAAAAATGCGCTGGCATATCTGCAAACGCGGTTTTTAATTATTAAGCAATACGCTGTAAATACACCCTACAGTTGTTTTAATTTTTTTAAAAAGTTTTGCACGGGGTTTTGTTAAAAAATAAGGGTCAAAATTGTTTATAACTCGGCCTATTGTGTAAAACTTCGGCATCCAATCTATCAATATCCCTGTTACATTTGTTTCAGTCCAACGGCGATATAAGCTAATTGCATCTGTTAGCGTTAACCCTGTGTGAATCACAGGTTAAATGAAAATAAAGTCGAAGGGACCTCAACACAAACTTTTTAAAAAGAAAAGGTTAGCCGCCGTTAATAAAAAAACAGAGCGGTGGAGGCTGTGTCGACTTTTAACAAATGGTTAAGTAAAGTAAAACGAATAGGGAATGAGTCAGGAAAATGAAGTATTATTAAGGGAGAATAAAGACAGATTTGTTCTTCTGCCTATTAAATATCCCGCCATTTGGGAGATGTACAAAAAGTGCGAAGCCAGTTTTTGGACGGCCGAAGAGATAGACCTGTCTGACGACCTGAAACACTGGGAGAACATGAACGATGGCGAGCGTCACTTCATTTCGCATGTACTGGCTTTTTTCTCTGCCAGCGATGGTATAGTGAATGAAAACCTGGCCGTTAACTTTATGAAAGAGGTGCAATTGCCTGAAGCACGTTGCTTCTACGGTTTCCAGATAATGATGGAGAACATCCACTCAGAAACCTACGCGTTGCTGATAGATACTTATGTAAAAGATCCGGCAGAAAAAGACCGTTTGTTCCACGCTATTGATACCGTGCCTTGTGTAGGTAAAAAAGCGGAGTGGGCATTGCGTTGGATAGAGGGCGGGAGCTTTGCCGAGCGTTTAGTTGCTTTTGCAGCGGTTGAAGGTATATTCTTCTCTGGTAGTTTCTGTTCTATCTTCTGGTTGAAAAAACGTGGTTTAATGCCGGGTTTAACTTTTAGCAATGAGCTGATATCGCGCGATGAAGGTATGCACTGTGAGTTTGCATGTATGCTTTACAAAATGCTGGAAAACAAATTGACTAAAGAAGCCGCGACAGCCATTATCACTGATGCTGTTGAGATAGAAAAAGAGTTTATAAGTGATGCGCTGCCGGTTAGTTTAATTGGTATGAACGCTAAACTAATGAGCCAATACATTGAGTTTGTGGCCGACAGATGGTTAGGGGAATTAGGCTATGATAAAGTATATAACGCAACCAATCCGTTTGACTTTATGGAAATGATATCATTACAGGGTAAAACCAATTTCTTTGAAAAACGTGTAGGCGATTATCAAAAAAGCGGGGTGTTAAACACCCAGGAAAGTAAGTCTTTCTCGTTAGATGAAGACTTTTAAAAGTGACCACCAATCACATATATAGATAGAGACATTAAAAACATTAACTAATCACCATTAACTGTTCACTGGCATGTTTGTAGCAAAAAGAGACGGAAAAAAAGAGTCGGTAAAATTTGACAAGATCACCGCGCGCATTGAAAAACTATGCTATGGTTTAAACCCGGCATTGGTTGACCCAATTGACGTAGCAAAAAAAGTAATTGAAGGTTTATTTGACGGAGTTACTACCTCTGAGTTGGATAACCTTGCAGCCGAGACGGCAGCATCGCTTACTACAAAACACCCCGACTATGCTTTGCTGGCATCGCGCATTGCGGTATCCAACCTGCATAAAAACACCATAAAGTCGTTTTCTGAAACTATGAAACTGCTTTATGAATATGTTGACCCTAAAACGGGTAAAAACGCATCGCTACTGGCAGACGATGTTCATGACATCATTCAAAAAAATGCCGAAGAATTAGACAGCTCTATTATATATGATCGTGATTTTGGTTTTGATTACTTCGGGTTTAAAACACTTGAAAAATCATACCTGTTAAAATTGGATGGTAAAATAGCCGAGCGCCCGCAGCATTTATTTATGCGTGTGTCTGTAGGTATCCACAAAGAGGATATTGAAAGCGCTATAAAAACCTATAACCTGATGAGCGAGCGTTGGTTTACACATGCCACACCAACCTTGTTTAACTCAGGTACGCCAAAACCGCAAATGTCGTCATGCTTTTTATTAACCATGAAGGATGATAGCATTGAAGGTATTTACGATACGCTTAAACAAACTGCAAAAATTTCGCAAAGTGCCGGTGGTATCGGTTTAAGCATCCACAATGTACGTGCTACAGGGTCATACATCAGCGGTACAAACGGAACCAGCAACGGTATTATCCCAATGCTGCGCGTGTTTAATGATACTGCCCGTTATGTAGATCAGGGTGGCGGTAAACGTAAAGGCGCGTTTGCTATATACTTAGAGCCATGGCACGCAGATATATTCGAGTTCCTTGATCTGCGTAAAAACCATGGTAAAGAAGAAATGCGCGCGCGCGACTTGTTCTACGCTCTTTGGGTGAGCGATTTGTTTATGCAACGCGTAGAAGCTAATGAGGACTGGAGCTTGTTCTGCCCGCATGAAGCACCGGGTTTAGCTGATTGCCACGGCAAAGAATTTGAAGCACTTTACAAAAGATACGAAAGCGAAGGCCGTGCCCGCAAAACCGTAAAAGCACAAGAGCTTTGGTTTGCTGTATTAGATGCCCAGGTAGAAACAGGTACACCTTATCTGTTATACAAAGACGCCGCTAACGCTAAATCAAACCAACAAAATTTGGGTACTATAAAAAGCTCAAACCTTTGTACCGAGATTTTAGAGTATACATCTGCCGATGAGATAGCTGTTTGTAACTTGGCTTCGCTGGCATTGCCACGCTATGTACGCGAAGGTAAATTCGACCACGAAAAATTATATGAAGTAACCTACCAGGCAGCTATCAACCTTAATAAAATAATTGATAACAACTACTATCCGGTTGAAGAAGCACGTACATCAAACTTAAGGCACCGCCCTATTGGTTTAGGTGTACAAGGTCTGGCTGATGCGTTTATATTACTACGTATGCCGTTTGAAAGCCCAGAAGCTCAGCAATTAAACAAAGAGATATTTGAAACCATCTACTTTGCTGCCATGACGGCTTCAAAAGATCTTGCTATTAAAGAAGGTGCTTACGAAACCTTTAAAGGCTCTCCATTATCAAAAGGTCAGTTTCAGTTTGATCTGTGGAACGTGAAACCTGATAGCGGCCGTTGGGATTGGGAAAACCTGCGTTTAGACGTAATGAACCATGGTGTGCGCAACTCTTTATTGGTAGCACCAATGCCTACTGCGTCAACATCGCAAATATTGGGTAACAACGAGTGCTTTGAACCATACACTTCAAACATATATACCCGCAGAGTATTAAGCGGCGAGTTCATCATTGTTAACAAACACCTGTTACGTGATTTAGTGAACCGTGGTTTATGGGATACTACTATGAAGAACAAGATCATTTCTGCAAATGGCTCTGTTCAGGATATTCCGGAGATCCCTCAGGATCTGAAAGACCTGTACAAAACAGTATGGGAAATTAAGATGCGTACCATTATAGATATGGCTGCTGATAGAGGCGCGTATATTTGCCAATCGCAATCGCTTAACTTGTTCATTAACTCGCCAAACGCTTCAAAACTAACGTCAATGCACTTCTACGCATGGAAAAAAGGCTTGAAAACCGGTATGTATTACCTGCGTACGCAAGCAGCTTCGCAAGCGGTTAAATTTACAGTTGAGAACCAGGGCGGTAAAAACATGGATCCGGTTATACCTGCTGTTGTACAACAGGTGGAAGACGAGATACCTGCAGGCCCAACCTGTTCAATGGAAGAGGGTTGCGTAACCTGCTCGGCATAACCCCAAATAAGTTTAAATGTAAAAAAGACGCCCTGGCAACAAGGCGTCTTTTTTATTGCATAATATTTTTCAGTTACAAATGTCGCGTTATTCATTTTGCAGTTGGACGGCTTGAGAGAGCAAAAAAGCTTAAAACCAATAAATTAACTATAGTTAAAAAGTTTTTTTTGATACCCCGTTAAAAAAATATATTAAATTAGCGCTGTCAACCATACTTACCCTTATACATGCGCTTAAGCTTTACACGTCTAGTTTATACTTTTACCATTCTGGTTTTATTTTGCTCCTCATCACAAGCTCAGCATTGGTCTGGTGGTATGAATGCGGATGGTAACTTACTTGGTGGTAGCAATAGCGGCAGTGGAGCGGCTTATATACCTACCAGTGGATTGTCAATTGCGGTAAATGTTGGTTATGAGTCGCCAATGGCAAATGTGAAAGAGGCTTACAAGGCCGCGCCAACCGCAGGTATTACGCTATCAAAAAAAATGAATCACCTGATATTTTCAGGAGGAATAGACTACCGGGAATACGTACCTAAAGAAGCTGTTTCCCCAATAGAACTTGAATATTTGGGCCAAACCACCACTGTCGGCACCATAACTATTAGCAATTTTAGAGGTGTGGGCGCTTATGTAGGTGCTGCTTACGAGACGTTGATAACCCCTGCTTCCAGTTTTTACCTAGGCGTTAACGGGGGCTATATATTCACATTAAATACGCTTATTGTAGATGATGGTACAGATATTCAAAGCAGTTCTGTAAAAACTAATATTCCATTTTTAACCCCTAAAATAGGGCTCAACTTCGCTGTTACAAATAGAATAGCTATAGGGCTTGAAGGGCGTTATACTTTAGGCCTGGCAAAAGGTTATTATAATGTAACAATGTTAGATATCCCAACCCAAAGCTTCAAATCTGTAGCCGCTAACTTGATTTTACATTACAATTTTTAAAACCCGGTTTTCTTTATTATCTTGATGTAAATGACAAAGCACGAGATAATAGCCTGCGAGCGATGTGGTAAACGGATAGAGTGTAAAGCTAATGCTTACACCAAATGCCAGTGCAGCAATGTGCAGTTAACTTTAAACGAAGTGCAGTACATCAGCGAGAATTTTGATGGCTGTATGTGTGCGAATTGTTTGCGGGATTTGCAGGTGGAATATAAAGAGGTGATGGGGATCCCCGGATAATATGTCAGCTTTTTCCTTACAAATTTATTGTGAGTTTGACCGCCACTACTCCCTTAGAATAGAAGATGATGGCCGCGTTGCTTATGCTTACCTATACGAAGGCGAAGATATAGTTGGCGATGTATGGCTATACAATCAACAAGAACCGCCACAAACCTCATTTTGGTTGCCGGATGATATGCCTTTTTTAAATCCAAAAGAATATTTATTGCCTGATGCTGTTGTAAAGCCAATAACAAATGAAAACGAAGTAAGTTGCGAATGGACAGAATCAAAAGACGATGGACTAATAGAGGTTGGCATTTATATCCGCGATAAATTTATAGCTTCTGTAGCAGTGGGGGCAAAGCCTGGATGGTCCGTACTGGTAGCTAATGATGGGCCTTTGGCTTATGTGTACTAATCCAAGATATTAATACGTGGTGTCATTTCGACATCTCACCTACTAAGCACTGAGCCATGTCCTGTGAGGTGCTGAAACAAGTTCAGCATGACACACTTATATATACATCCATCAAAACAAAAAAGCATCGCAGATAAACTACAATGCTTTAAAAATCCGAAATCGAAAATCCGAAATTCGATATAACCCTAGCTCATTTTCAGCTTCTTCTGAATATCGGCTACGTACCCCTTAAATTTCTTATCTGTATCAATTAAGTCTTCTACCGTTTGGCAGGCGTATATAACTGTTGAATGGTCGCGGCCGCCAAAGAAGCTACCTATTGATTTAAGTGAACTCTTGGTATGTGCCTTGGCCAGGTACATAGATATTTGCCTTGCCTGTACAATTTCGCGTTTACGTGTTTGCGATTTTACCATTTCAATAGGTACCTCAAAGTATTCGCAAACCAGGCTTTGGATGTATTCCATTGAGATCTCTTTTGAAGAATTTTTTACAAAGTTCTTCAGCATTTGCTTAGCTAGGTTCAGGTCGATCTCCTTGCGGTTAAGGGTTGACTGAGCCAATAATGATACCATTGCGCCTTCCAACTCGCGCACGTTGTTATCAATATTATGGGCAACGTATTCAATTACATCATCCCCCAGCTCAATACCATCCTGGTAGGTTTTATTTTTAAGGATAGCCATGCGGGTTTCCAGATCAGGGATCTGCAGATCTGCAGATAGACCCCACTTAAACCTTGATAACAGGCGCTCCTCTAAACCAGCCAGATCTTTAGGCGCTTTATCAGATGTAATGATCAGCTGCTTGCCAGATTGGTGCAGGTGATTGAAGATATGGAAAAAGAAATCCTGTGTTTTTTCTTTGCCGGCAAAGTTGTGCACATCATCCATTATCAGCACATCAATAGCCTGATAAAAGTTCACAAAATCATTAATGTTATTGTGTTTAAGCGCGTCAACAAATTGCTGCGTAAATTTCTCGCATGATACATATAGTACCAATTTATCAGGCAAAGAACGTTTTATCTCGTTACCTATGGCCTGTGCCAGGTGAGTTTTACCCAAACCTACGCCACCATATATCATTAGCGGGTTAAATGAGGTACCACCCGGTTTAGCTGCAACAGCGTATCCTGCAGAACGTGCCAAACGGTTGCAATCACCCTCAACAAAGTTTTCAAAGGTGTATTGACGGTTAAGCTGCGGATCAACATTCAGCTTTTTTAACCCCGGTATAACAAAGGGGTTCTTTATGTCCTTATTTATTGAAATGGGGATCGGCATAGACTGTTTTTTTGAGTCGGCACCGTTGCCGTTTGACGGCATATTAGTTGTATACGGTTTACTTGCCGACGATTGTTCAACAACAATGTTGTATTCCAAACGTCCGTCATCACCCAATTGTTTTTTAATTGTTTTACGCAGCAGGCTAACATAATGCTCTTCTAACCACTCATAGAAAAACAAGCTTGGAACTTGTATAGTAAGAACACTGCCTTCCATGCGTAAAGCTTTAATTGGCTCAAACCAGGTTTTAAAGCTTTGCGCCGGTATGTTATCTTTTATGATTTGGAGACAGCTATTCCAGACGTTAGTACAAGTTTTTTCCATATAAAAATTAGTAAAATATTGAATTACAACCCTCAGCGATGCATTCTTTGGGTCTGCTACGGAACATCGAATATTCAGAAAAAAAGCGAATTAAAAAATTAAATTTTAACTTTTTATTGAAATAAATTTTAAAAAAATAACACGTTTCTTAACAGGATTTACACTCTAAAAATGTATATTATTAGCGTCGGGGTGATAACGAAACATGTTTTAACACGCGATATTGCGTTTCAATGCACTGAGGGCCTTTTTTTAATGGGTTTTAACTATAGATTGAAAAATTGTCCTGCGTTTTTTTGGTGGTTAAACAGATTGCTTTACTTCTTTTTAGAATAACATTGAGTTAATATTCGCCGAAGATATCTCTCAGTATTCCGGCTATTTCACCCAGCGTTGCATAGGCTTCAACACAGTTTAATATGTAAGGCATCAGGTTTTCATTTCCAGTAGCTGCTACCCTTAATTTTGATAAAGAAGAGGCCACTAAAGTGTTATCTCTTGAAGTTTTTAGTATCCGGATCTTTTCTATCTGATCCAGTCTTATTTTATCATCAACCTTAAATGAGGCCTCAATTTTTTCGCCCTTTTGGTCAAACTTGTTAACGCCCACAATAACATGTTCACCGTTTTCAATTTCCTGCTGATATGTATAAGCTGAGGCTGCAATTTGCTGCTGGATATAGTCTTGCTCAATGGCTTTTACCGCGCCGCCCATAGCGTCTATCTTATCTATATATATATAAGCTGCTTTTTCCAGCTCGTCTGTAAGCGACTCTATAAAATAGGAACCTGCTAACGGATCAACCGTATCGGCGACTCCGGTTTCAAAAGCGATGATCTGCTGGGTGCGTAAAGCAATTTGGGCCGCTGCTTCGGTAGGCAGGCCAATAGCCTCGTCAAAACTGTTGGTATGTAAAGATTGTGTTCCGCCTAAAACAGCAGCTAATGCCTGCACGGTTACCCGGCTTATGTTATTCATGGGCTGCTGCGCGGTTAGCGTTGACCCGCCTGTTTGTGTATGGAACCGCAACTTTTGTGCATTGGCATCGGTAGCACCCATCTCTTTAGTAATGTTTGCCCACATGCGCCGAGCTGCCCTGAACTTGGCTATCTCTTCAAAAAAATTGTTATGGCAGTTAAAAAAGAAGGATAGCCGCTTGGCAAATACATTAATATCTAACCCGCGACTGATTGCCGCATTTAAGTAAGCCTTGCCATTGGCCAGCGTAAATG
>Ga0247817_10000593_pt1 | contig 19519 bp, 21 predicted proteins | sample UWRJL212509R1_FD_178010 | JGI IMG/M metagenome (GOLD analysis project Ga0247817, IMG submission 178010) | Plant litter microbial communities from Arlington Agricultural Research Station in Wisconsin, United States - UWRJ-L212-509R-1 | ecosystem: Environmental > Terrestrial > Plant litter >...
GATTGCCGCAATACGGGGCCAACCTGTTCAGCTATCTCTGCTATAGCGGTTTGTAATAACAATTGCCTGTTGCCAAGGTTGCTTCCTAATAATAAAAATACGTCATTCATTGTTGTAACAAATATAGGCGGCCAGGCTCTTATTAGTAACTTAATATGTTGCCTTTTATTAAGTTTGTATTTTATATAATAATATTAAATGAAGCAATTTTTCAAGTTTGTATTAGCAACTATTGTTGGTGTGGTTTTATCATTTTTGGTAGTAATATTTGTTTTCGCCCTTATAATAGGCGGGATAATAGCATCTGCCGGTGGTGAAAAAAGCACTGTTATAGACAATAATTCTATACTTTATATATCCCTACAGAAATCTATTGAAGAGCGCACGCCTGACAACCCGCTTGAAGGTTTAGACTTTTTAGGTTTGGGTGGCGATAAAAGCATCGGCTTAAAAGATATTCTGGCTAACATAAAAAAGGCTAAAACCGACGATAAAATAAAAGGTATTTTTCTTGACGAAAGCTATATGCAATCTGGCCAGGCCACTACCGAAGAAATACGTAACGGACTTATTAATTTTAAAAAATCGGGCAAATTTGTAATCGCTTACAGCGAGATCTACACTAAGGGATTTTATTATTTAGCATCAGTAGCGGATAAGATTTATCTTAATCCAAAGGGTATGCTGGAGTTTGACGGCTTTAACTCTGATGTTACTTTTTATAAAGGCGCGTTAGATAAATTGGGCATTGAGGCGCAGGTAATTAAGGTTGGTACATTTAAAAGCGCTGTTGAGCCTTATGTGCTTACCAAAATGAGTGATGCTAACCGTTTGCAGGTTACATCTTACATTAACTCATTATACAATCACTATTTAACGGGGATAGCCAACAGTAGAGGTATAAATAAAGATTCACTATATAAATACGCCGACGAACTTTACATCAAAGAGCCGCAAGATGCAATCAAATACCGCCTGGTAGACGGTTTGAAATACAAAGACGAAATTATAACCGAGTTAAAGAAACGTACCGGCATAGGCGCAAAAAGCAATCTGAATACTGTTGATCTGGCTGATTATACCAATGCGGCTGATGGCGATAAAGATGATGTGTCAACTAATCGCATAGCCATGGTTTACGCATCGGGCGAGATCTCTGGCGGGGAAGGAAGTGATAATAGCATCGGCTCAGAAACGCTTTCTAAATCGCTGCGTAAGGTTCGTCTGGACGATAAGGTTAAGGCAGTGGTATTGCGTATAAACTCACCAGGTGGCAGTTCATTGGCATCGGATGTGATTTGGAGAGAGGTAATGTTAACCCGCAAAGTAAAACCTGTTATTGTTTCTATGGGAGACATGGCAGCATCGGGCGGGTATTACATAGCCTGTGCTGCAGATTCGATTTATGCACAGCCCAATACCATAACCGGTTCAATTGGCATATTTGCTATACTGCCCAACATGCAAAAACTGCTTAACGATAAATTGGGGATAACCTTTGATAATGTAAAAACAGGGAAGTATGCGGATATGGGTTCTGTTGACAGGCCGCTTACCGCAGATGAACGCGCGATACTACAAGCACAAGTTAACAGGGGGTATTTTGATTTTACCAAAGCCGTAGCAGATGGACGGCATAAAACCCGTGAATACATTGACAGCATTGGCCAGGGCCGTGTGTGGACGGGTGAGCAAGCCATTAAAATTGGCTTGGTTGACCGCCTGGGTGATATTAATGACGCGGTTAAATCTGCAGCTAAAATGGCTAAACTCAAGAATTACCGCTTGGTAGATTATCCAGATCAAAAAAGTGTATTGAAAAGCCTTGGCTCAAGCTTTAGCGCGCAAATTCGTGAGCGCATGGTGCAACAGGAGTTAGGCGAACACTACAGTATTTATAAGCAAATAAAAGGGCTTACGCAGATGATGCGTGTTCCGCAAGCCCGCATGCTTTACAACGTTGAGATAAGATAGCGCAGCTTGTTAAACAGCGGTAGCGACAAACAATTGCTATTGTTATTATCTTTATAAACTAAGCGGCAGCTTTTGTATTTTTACCGCTTCAGCTAAAATATGGAAAATAAAGGCATTGCACGTAAGCTCAGGCTGCTTTCGCAGTTGATGGAACTGCATGATGTTAATCCATTCAAAATCAAATCAATAGCCAACGCCGCTTTTAAGGTGGACAAGCTGCCTTTTAAATTGGCCGATAAAAGCTACGAAGACCTTGAAAAGATAGATGGTATAGGTAAAAGCCTGGCAGCTAAAATTGCTGAGTTACTTGAAACCGGTACCATGACAGAGCTGGACAGCCTTATTGAAAACACACCCGTGGGCGTGGTTGAAATGATGGGCATAAAAGGAATCGGCCCCAAAAAAGTAGCCATCATATGGCGCGATATGGGCATTGAAAGTATTGGCGAACTGTATTACGCCTGTAACGAGAACCGTTTGATAGAAGCCAAAGGTTTCGGCTTAAAAACTCAGGAAGATATATTGAAGGTGATAGAATTTGTTATGGCAAGCCATGGCAAGTTTTTGTACGCCCAGGTTGAGCCGGAAGCTAATGCCTTAATGGATGAGATTAGAAGTGTGTTTGATAATATTTTGGTTGAATTTTCGGGCGAATACAGACGCAAGTGCGAGATCATTAACGAATTGGTGATAGTGATGGGTACACGCGACCCTGACATAACTATCAGCACGCTTTTAACTTTTTCTGCCTTGCAAAATATCACCTGTGATGGTGATTGTATATCAGGCAAAACACCTAATGGCTTAAATGTAAAAATACCTTGCGTTGAGCGGCGCTATTTTTTTAAACGACTTTTTGTAGAAACAGGCAATGATGAGCATGTTGCTGCTGTAATGCAGCGCGAAACCGAAGAATCAGATCAGCCGGAAAGTGAATTGCTTATTTATCAAAAAGCAGGTTTGGCTTACATGCAGCCTGAACTGCGCGAGGGCGATCTGTTTATTGAAAAAGCAGCTAATGACAAGCTTCCGGTGTTGATTGGGTTTGCAGATTTGAAAGGATCTTTACATAACCACAGCACCTGGAGTGATGGTGTAAATACCGTAGAAGAAATGGCAGCGTTTTGCAGGGATAACTTAAACCTGGAATACTTAGGGATCTCAGACCACAGCAAAAGTGCCGTTTACGCCAAAGGCCTAAGCATTGAGCGGGTTTTACAGCAACACGAAGAAATAGATCATTTTAACAAAAGTCAGAACGGGTTTCAGGTGTTTAAAGGTATCGAGTCTGATATTTTGGGCGATGGCTCTTTAGATTATCCGGAAGAAATACTAAAACGTTTTGATTTTATTGTAGCTTCTATTCATTCTAATTTAAAAATGGATGAGGAAAAAGCCACAGCAAGATTGATCAAAGCTATAGAGAATCCGTACACCACTATGCTGGGTCACCCCACGGGGAGGTTATTGTTAAGTCGCAATGGTTATGCAATTAATTACAAAAAGGTAATTGATGCATGCGCTGCCAATAATGTGGTGATTGAGGTTAACGCCAACCCCTTACGCTTAGATCTGGACTGGCGCTGGCATCAATACGCTTTAGATAAGGGCGTTTGGTTATCTATCAACCCGGATGCGCACCGCATTGAGGGTTTTCAGGATATGCACTACGGTGTGCTGGCTGCCCGTAAAGGCGGACTTTATAAAGAACGGTGTTTAAATTCCCTGTCGCTTGCAGAGATAAGCCATTTCTTTAAAACAAAAACGTTAACAGAAAACCCAATAAATGCTTAAGGATAAAGTGCTTTCTGTACGCGATAGCAACACCAAACCAACTATACTTGTTGTAGGCGACCTGATGGTTGACCATTATATATGGGGCCAAGCCACGCGGCTTTCGCCAGAGGCGCCTGTGCCGGTTGTAAATGTTAAAAATGAATCAACCACGCTTGGCGGTGCAGGTAATTTAGCCCAAAACTTAGTTTCATTGGGTGCAAAGGTAGTTTTGGCGGGAGTAATTGGGGATGACGCCGCCGGTAGTCAATTAAAAGATATTTTGCTGGCGGAAGATGTTGCGACAGATTGTGTCGTAACAGACAACAATCGGCCCACAACGCTGAAAACCAGAGTGCTGGCTGGCAGTCATCAGTTGGTAAGAATAGACAGGGAAGTTACTGATGCTGTTGATGTCGCCATAGAAAATGAACTGGCAGAAAAAGTGATCAAAAACATGGACACAGCGGATATCGTTGTCTTTTCTGATTATAATAAGGGATTGTTTTCGCCTGAGCTTTCACAACGGTTAATTGAGGCGGCAAATGAAAAGCAAAAAAGAGTTATTGTTGATCCAAAGGGATTAAATTATGCCAAATACAAAGGGGCTTATCTTATAAAACCAAACCGCAAAGAACTTGCGGAGGCGGCCAAACTGGAAAGAATTAAAGGCATTGACGATCTGCAACAGGCAGCTAAGGGGATTTTTGCTCAAACCCAAACAGATTATCTGGTGGTAACGCTATCCGAAGAAGGAATGGTTATTTTAAGCGAGCTGGCTTATAAATCTTTACCTGTTAAAGCTACCGAGGTTTTTGATGTTACCGGGGCAGGAGATACCGTGCTTGCAGCCATAGCTTATTTTATGGCTGCAGGTTTTAGTGTGGAGGAAGCATGCGAGGTATCAAACCATGCAGCGGCAATTGTTATAAGGCAGGTGGGAAGCGCATCAGCAACAATAGATGAGATATTAGATGATATGGCTGATTAACGATTAGACGTTTTTATAAATGAGAATACAGTTAGAGAAAACTTTATTGGATAAAATAACAGATGTAACATCGCTTAAACGAAAGATTGCCGCCTGGCGCTTTCAGGACAAGAAGATTGTATTCACTAATGGCGTTTTTGATCTGTTGCACACAGGCCACATAACTTACTTAACCAAAGCAGCAGAGTTAGGAGAGAAACTGATCATAGGCCTAAACACTGATGCTTCAGTAAAACGTCTAAAAGGCCCGGACAGGCCTGTAAACGATGAGAATAGTCGCGCACTGTTGTTAGCCTCTTTGTTTTTTGTTGACGCTATTGTATTATTTGATGATGATACGCCGCTTACCCTGATCACCCAATTAATGCCAGATATTTTGGTTAAAGGAGCCGATTACACCATCGACAATATAGTAGGAGCCAAAGAGGTAATTGCAAACGGCGGTGAGGTTAGAACCATCGATTTTCTAGACGGCTTTTCATCCACTTCTATCATTCAAAAAATCAAAGGCCACTAAAATAAAAGTTGAGTTAGCTTAAATGTTTATCTTTGGCTTTGTTATTTAATATGTTTAGCGAGCACTGCAACACAATATTTGAACAGGTTATTACAGATTATCATCAACTGAATGATATAGACCATGTTCCGCAAAATCCATTTAATGCCGATACAATAGAGCATTTGCTATACGCCAAATGCTGGATTGATACCGCGCAATGGCACATGGAGGATGAGATCCGTAATCCACAAATAATTCCGGAAGAAGCTGTACGCTGGAAACGAAGAATAGATAAATCAAACCAGGATCGTACTGATATTGTGGAAGTTATTGATGGTTATTTTTTTCAGAAATACCATGATATTAAGCCTAAGGCTTCCGCGCGTTTTAATACCGAAAGCCCTGCGGGCGCTATTGACCGACTTTCTGTATTACTACTGAAAATATACCATATGCGCGAGCAAACCACACGCGCAAACATTGACGAACAGCAACGCGAAAAAAACAGCGCTAAGCTGGCTATACTCTTACAACAACGGGAAGACCTATCGTTAGCTATTGATGAATTATTGGAGGATATAGAGAAAGGGGATAAGTACATGAAAGTGTATCGACAGATGAAAATGTACAATGATCCGGCGCTTAACCCCGTTTTATATAACAAGCAATAAATGACAACGCGCAGGCATTTATTGGTTATGCGCTTCTCGGCAATGGGCGATGTGGCCATGACGGTGCCTGTTGTTAAAGCCTTATTAGATCAGTATCCGGATGTTAGCGTAACATTTGTTTCGCGACCTGCTTTCAGCAGTTTCTTCTCAGATATCCCTCGGCTTAATTATGTACCTGTTGATTTTAATTCAGAATACAAAGGCTTTGCTGGCCTTGTACGCTTGTATAAAAAACTTAAGGGTATGGCAGCTTACAATTCGCTCGCCGATCTTCACAACAATTTAAGGTCGAACGTTGTAGGGTCACTATTTAGGTTATCGGGTACAGCTGTTAAAACGGTAGATAAGGGTCGCAATGAGAAAAAGCTACTCACCCGATTTCCCGGTAAGATTCTAAAGCCCTTGAAACGTACCGCCCAACGTTATGCTGATGTTTTTGCAGAATTAGGATTTCCTATTGATCTGGATTACAAATTAAAAGCGCAATCTGAAGCGCTAACTGAACCCATACAACAAATAACCGGCGAAAAACAGATAGCGTGGATAGGCATAACACCATTTGCACAACATGTTGGTAAGACTTATCCCGAAGAAAAGATGGAGCAGGTGCTTAAACTGTTGGAGCAGCACAATGTAAAGGTGTTTCTGTTTGGTGGCACCCCGCGAGATAAGCAGGTTTGTAAGTTATGGGAACAAACTTTTGCGAATGTTACATCTACTGTGCATAAGTTAAATATGCAGCAAGAACTAACACTAATAAGCAACCTGAACGTAATGCTAAGCATGGATTCTGCGGGCATGCACCTGGCTTCATTGCGTGGTGTTCCGGCGGTATCGGTATGGGGCGCTACGCATCACTTTGCCGGCTTCTTAGGCTATGGGCAATCCGAAGAAAATATAGTTGCTGATGATATAGCCTGCAGGCCATGTTCTGTGTACGGTAATAAGCCTTGTTTTAGAAAAGATTATGCATGTTTGCATAACATAACACCCACTGTAATTGTAGATAAATTGCTCAAGTTTGTATAATGGAAAAGCGCTTATTTATTTTATTCTTCCTCCTGTTAGGATGCGTAAGTCTTAAAGCACAAATTTTATATGGTTTGCGGGTAGACGGAGGCTTTGCTTATCAGCAGGTTAAAAGCTCCATTGTTCGCACTACGGGCAGCAGTGTTAAAACTTTCAATATTTACGGCTTTGCACAGGAACCTTTAAAAGATGATTTTTGGCTAAGCGCAGGTTTAGGCATAGCCAATAAGGGCTCTGTTGTATATGATGACGCGCTGACTACAACCACCAAATTAACTTATTTCGAGTTGCCTGTAAGCATCCTCAGAAAATTTACATTTAGCAATACAGGGATTTTTTTTATTGGCGCAGGCGGGTATGCAGCATTGGGCTGGAAAGGAAACCTTAATTACGAAACTCCCGGCAGCAATACATCTGATATAATAAAGTACGGGAATGATAATGACGTTAAAAAATTTGATACGGGTCTTTATTTTTCAACCGGATTTGAACTGCGCAACCGCTTAGTGTTTAATGTAGGATATTCGCTTGGGCTAAATAATATAGCGTCATTATCGCAACAAGATAGCGGTACGAGTGTTGTAAAGAACAGGATATTTTCAGTTGGACTGGGATATCTTTTAAAATAGCAACTTATGAAAAAGCTCGTAATCATCCGCCATGCAAAAGCAACCCACGAAAGCGGTTATGTTGATTTTGAAAGACCATTAACCGGTAGCGGAATGCATAATGCTGCTACAATGGCCGGGCGTTTAAAAGAAAATAAACAAGTGCCCCAAATGCTGGTATCCAGTCCCGCACTGCGAACCATCAGCACAGCAAATATCTTCTCGCAGCATTTAAGTATCCCGGCAGCCGACGAAATAAAGGGTATTTATGAAGCTGATATGGATGATCTGGCTCAAGTTGTATCAGAACTTCCGGATGAGTTAGATTGTATAGGACTAGTGGGCCACAATCCCGGGCTTGGTCAGTTACTTTATTATTTCACAGGCGCGGCACATGATGTACCTACATGTGCTGTAGCTGTTGTTGAGTTTGATACAAGTATTTGGGCTACAGTTACGTCAAATAGCGGAAAATTGGTTTATTATGATTACCCTAAAAACGTTTAATCAACGGCCCTGTTTTTTAGTACTAGCTCCGCAATAGCAATATCTTCCGGAAAAGTTATTTTTATATTCTGATGATCCCCTTCAATAAGGTGTATATTAAAACCTGCCGCTTCTACCACACTTGCGTCATCAGTAAAAGAATCATTGTAATCTTGTAAATAAGCTGTTTTTAGCTGGCGGTATAGAAATGTTTGCGGTGTTTGCACCAGGTAGATCTCATCGCGTTTCAGACTTGACGATTTTTCGCCTTTTACCTGCCTTATTGAGTCGCGGCTTTTAACAGCTATTATAGCGTTACCCTTATGCGCCGCTTGCAGGTAGGTCGCATCAATCAACCTACTTGAAATAAGCGGCCGTACGGCATCATGTACGGCAATTAGACTATCTATGTCGCTTATGGTATCAAACGCCGTTTTAACAGAGTGAAAACGTGTTTCACCGCCTTTAACCAGGGTGTGAGGGATGTTGAAGTTATGGATATTGCACAACTGTTTCCAGTAGTGGTGAAAATCGGCATGCAACGCTAAAATGATTTGAGGCTTTGAAGCGCAGTTGTAAAACGCGTTGATGCTATGCATTAAAATGGGCAAACCATTTACAGACAGGAACTGCTTGGGCGTTACTGACCCCATACGCGTGCCGGAGCCGCCGGCCACTATTATTGCATAGGTGTTAGATTTGAGATCTGTAGCTTGAGTCATAGAATACTTTATAAAGGTGACTATAATCCTATAAAATAAAAAATGTGAGACTTTGCAGGTCTCACATCTCATATTTAATATCTCATGTCTGAATTATATAATCAACATCGCGTCGCCATAGCTGTAAAAGCGGTATTTCTCTTTTATAGCTACTTCGTAAGCATTCATTACATGCTCGTAACCGCCAAATGCAGTGATCATCATTAATAATGTAGACTCCGGCGTATGGAAGTTGGTGATCATAGAATTAGCTATGCTAAAATCATACGGCGGGAATATAAACTTGCTTGTCCAATCGTTAATTGGCTTTAACATTTTACCCGCTGATACAGCAGATTCAATAGCGCGCATACTGGTAGTTCCTACCGCGCACACACGATTTTTGCGCTCAATGGCACGGTTAACAATATCAGCCTGTCTGGCTTCAATAATTATCTGCTCCGAGTCCATTTTGTGTTTGGTAAGGTCTTCCACCTCAACGGCGCGGAAAGTACCTAAGCCAACGTGCAGCGTAACTTCGGCAAACTCAACACCTTTTAATTCAAGGCGTTTCATTAGCTCACGGCTAAAGTGTAAACCAGCTGTTGGGGCAGCAACCGCACCTTCGTGCTTGGCATAAATGGTTTGGTAACGCTCTTTATCTTCGGTAGTAGCTTTACGTTTAATATATTTTGGAAGCGGTGTTTCGCCCAATATTTCAACATTACGACGGAATTCCTCGTCAGTACCATCAAACAAAAAGCGGATAGTACGGCCACGCGAAGTGGTGTTGTCAACCACCTCTGCTATCAGCAAGTCATCTTCACCAAAATAAAGCTTGTTACCTACGCGTATTTTACGTGCCGGGTCAACCAGTACATCCCATAGGCGTAATTCTTTATTAAGTTCCCTCAATAAAAAAACTTCAATGGTTGCTCCGGTTTTCTCTTTGTTACCGTACATACGGGCCGGGAACACCTTGGTATTGTTAAGGATCATTACGTCCTTATCGTCAAAATAATCAAGTACGTCTTTAAAAACCTTATGCTCAATTTTACCAGAATCGCGGTGTAAAACCATTAAACGGGCCTCGTCACGTTCTTGCGAAGGGGAGTGGGCGATAAGTGATTCGGGCAGATTGAATTTAAATTGAGATAACTTCATTGTTTATATAATATAGGAATTTTCAGGGCGCAAATGTACGAATATATTTATTTATTATGCTGATTATGTTGTTCGTGGCACTTATATGTCAATTAATTACATATGTCTGGCTAACACAGATACAAATGTGTTTAAGTTTATTAATTAATTGATGTAACTTAACAGCCATATATGCATCTAACAGGTAACAATCATTTTGTTATTCAGTTTGCAATCAAATAAAATAGGGTAATTGGTATATGATATTTTTAAAACTCTTTAGGGAAAGCTTTTTGTTTGCGTTTGATGCCCTTAGGCAAAACCGCTTGCGTACAATGTTGTCTTTACTTGGGGTTACAATAGGGATATTTACCATTATTGCTGTTTTTTCGGCTGTTGACACTTTGCGCGATAACCTGCAAACCAGCGTTGATAAATTGGGCAGCAACAGCGTTTATGTTGAAAAATGGCCTTGGGTTGGCGATAACAATTTCCCGTGGTGGAAGTATATGCAGCGCCCCGATTCAAAGATCAGAGATTACCAGGAACTAGAGAAGCGCAGCCAAACAGCTGAGGCAATTTCATACGAGGTAAGCATTTCCAATCGTACTATAAAATATAATAGTAATTCTATAGAAGGTGCTCAGATTTACGCCGCATCTCATGATCATGATAAAACCTGGAATTTTGATTTGCAAGACGGACGTTATTTTACAGAAATGGAATCGCGTACAGGTGCCCCGGTTGCTGTAATTGGTGATGCTATTTCTGAAAACCTTTTTCCGGGAGCCAATGGTGTTGGGAAAAAGATAAAGGTAATGGGTAGATACGTTACCGTAATAGGCGTTTTTACAAAGGAAGGCGATGACATGTTGGGGATTTCAAGCGATAAGCAAGTGTTGATTCCGCTTAATATGGCCCGCAATGTTATTGATGTTCAGTCGTCACGATATAATCCTTCAGTGGTTATAAAAGGTAAAGAAGGTGTGCCTATGGAGGAAGTAGTGGGCGAACTGCATGGCTTAATGCGTTCTATACGTAGCTTAAAACCAGGCCAGGACGACAATTTTTCGCTGAATGAAAGCACCATGCTTACCGCTGAGTTGGATAAGGTTTTTGATATCATCAACAAAGCCGGTTTATTTATCGGTATCTTCTCAATTTTAGTGGGTGGCTTTGGTATTGCCAATATTATGTTCGTATCAGTAAAAGAGCGCACCAATATCATCGGCATTCAAAAATCATTAGGTGCAAAAAATTACTTTATCCTGCTTCAATTTCTAATTGAGGCAATTGTGCTTTGCCTGATGGGTGGCATAATAGGTTTGTTACTGGTGTATGGATGTACGCTATTAGTTACAGCTCTTGCTGATATAACCATTAAGCTATACATGAAAAATATCATTATAGGTATTGGAGCATCTGTAGGTATAGGCACCATATCGGGTATCGTGCCGGCCTGGTTCGCATCAAAACTTGATCCGGTAGAAGCTATTCGTACTAATTAATAGCAGATTTCTCAAGCAAATTTTTCCGCGAATTTTTGCAGGTGGATTTTAAGGCCGCTCCAGTTTTCTTGTTCAATCAATTTCTTGTCGAATAGTGAACTGCCCAAACCATAGCCATCCGCCCCGGCGTTTTTAAAGGCTTCTATATTGTCAAGTGTGATACCTCCTGTTGGTACCAGTTTAATTTTATTTAGTGGCGCTTTTACCTCTTTAATATAACTAGGCCCCATTTGGGTAGCAGGGAATACTTTTACCATATAGGCACCCATATCCCAGGCATTATAAATTTCGGTAGGGGTGAAGGCCCCCGGAAATATCGGTATGCCAGCTTTTACACAGCCTTCAATAATTTTTTGGTTAACAACGGGCGTAACTATAAATTGTGCACCAGCGTTCAACGCACTATCTAACTCAGCCTGGGTACAAACCGTTCCCGCGCCGATATTAAGTTTGCCACTGAAATTACTGGCAATAAATTCTATCATTTCTGCAGCGCCTTCGGTATTCATAGTAATTTCTATGGTTGAAAGGCCCGCCTCGGCATAGACTGAAAGGATGTTTTTTATAGTATCAAAAGGCATCCCTCTAACAATTCCTATTATGGGTACTTTTAGAAAAAGCTCTTCAGAAAATTTATGGCTGTTCATTGCTGATTGGTTTGTTTATCAGGGCAAATATAAAATAGTTACCTATCGTTTTGCGGGAATATTCTGATAGTGTGCATGTACCTGCCCTGGTAATAAGTATTCAAAGGGGTTTCGGTAACGCCATCATCTTTGCCTGACGTTGAATGCAGAAATGTGATCTCTTTACCTGGATCAACTTTTAGTATCCCCATGTGGCCCACTACCTTTACCGTACTATCTGTACCGGTGAAAAGTATCAGGTCACCCGTTTTGGCGTTTTTTATATCTATGTGGCGCTTAACATAAGCAAACCCTACTGATTGCCTTGGCACCGCTACGTTAAAATGATTAAAAACAAAAGTGATATACCCTGAGCAATCAAAGCCTTTAGCCGGGTCGGTAGAGCCATACAGATAGGGTATGCCTTTCAACGTTTCGGCATATTTTATCAACTCGACTGGTGTCAGGTTGCCTGTGGCAATGCTGGTGTTGCCCGCATTATCAGGCGCTAATGGCGCTAAAACAACGGTATTGGTGGTAATCGGAATCTCTTTTTGTGTATGATTTGTGGCAGGAGAAGTGTAGACGAAATTGGGTTTGTCTTCACCGTAGCAAGAGCATAGTAAAACGCATATTGTAAAAACGTACAGTAACTGCTTCATACAGGTTACGACACAGCAAATGCAATAAAGTTTTTAAATGTAGATTATACCCTGTTTAATAAATTGTTAAAGCAATTTTATAATACCAGATTATCTCTTAAACAGAGGTTTGCAGATCAATACTCCGCCGTAACATTAAATCCAACGCCTGCAATACCCAATTTTTCCCATGCTGCCTGGCTGGTTTCGCGCGATATGATGGGACTTGCAAAAAACAAAGCCGCGGAGAACATAAGGCCATGCCCCGGTTCTGTCTTTATCCATTCCAGACCTATAAAAAATTTGTCTTCCACCATAATGTTATATTGTGAAAGATCTACGTCAATAGCCTCCTGACCTTTTTTAACGGTTACAAAAATATTATCATGCAACAAGTTGTTGTCGGGCATTCCATCTTTAACGCTGTAAACATTCAACCGCATTTTAACAGAATCAAGGTCACTCTTAACAATTGAAGCATTAAAGTGCTTTAGCCAGGTTGGGGACCTCTTGGTTTTGATAATAATACCAATCTCATGTCCGAGTTTGTTATCGGTAAAGCCCGCGCTTGTTGATTGGGATTTGGTGGTATTACCCAACACCCCGGTTTTCCATTTGCGGTTAGTTACCTTAACCTCGCTAAGCTGTTTTATATCGGGCACCAACGAAATATTTAAATTGCCCTGACGCGTGGCCAGCTCCTTTATAACGTAAGCTTGCGGCTTATAACCTATCATAGAAAATCGTAGGCTGTCAGACTCGTTGCCGTTTAGGGTAATCGAATAATTACCCGCATCATTGCTAACGGTACCTATAGCACGGTTAATAACCCCTATGTTAACGTAAGGCAATGCCTCACCTGTTTTTGCATCTTTAACCCATCCTTTTACTGTTTGGGCATGCGCCAGGCAGCAAAACAAAATTAAAGCTAAAAAAGTGGAACAGACCTTTTTCATTTATGCCATTGCGTAAAGTTCTTCTCTTTGTTTTTGTACAACGTCGCTGGTTATATATTCGTCGTAGGTCATCAGCTTATCAATAATGCCGCCCGGTGTAAGTTCAATTATACGTGTAGCAACTGTTTCTACCAACTCATGATCTCGTGATGTAAACAACATGGTGCCTCTAAAATCCTTCATGCCGTTGTTTAATGCGGTTATTGATTCCAGATCAAGGTGGTTAGTCGGCTCGTCAAACATCAGTAAATTGGCCCCCTGTAGCATCATGCGGCTAAACATGCAGCGCATTTTTTCGCCACCTGATAATACACTGCTTTTTTTCAATACTTCCTCGCCCGAAAACAACATCCGGCCTAAAAAGCCACGAATAAACTGATCATCTTTTTCGCCCGGCGAGTATTCGCGCAGCCAATCAATCAGGTTGTCGTTTTTGCCTGTAAAGTATTCAGCATTATCCATTGGGATATCGGCAGTATTAATGGTTACACCCCATTTAAAGTCGCCTTTAAAATCCTTATCTCTACCGGTTAAAATGCTATACAGCGCGGTGGTGGCTAAACTGTTTTGGCTTAGTATCGCTATCTTATCGCCTTTATTCACCATAAAGTTAATATTGGCAAATAAAGGTTCGCCGTTAAGGCTTTTGCTCAGTTTTTCAACCTGTAATATCTGGTCGCCGGCTTCGCGGCCAAGGTTATTGAATATAATGCCCGGGTATTTACGGTTTGATGGTTGTATCTCGTCCAGACTGATCTTATCCAAAGCTTTTTTACGGCTGGTAGCTTGTTTTGATTTGGACGCGTTGGCACTAAAGCGACGGATAAAGTCTTGTAGTTCTTTTACTTTATCCTCTGTCTTCTTATTCTGATCGCTACGTTGTTTTAACGCTAATTGACTTGATTCATACCAAAACGAGTAGTTACCCGTATAGATGGTCATCTTACTAAAGTCTATATCCACAACGTGTGTACAAACAGTATCCAGAAAGTGCCTGTCGTGCGATACGACTAAAACGATAGCTTCGTATCCTGCTAAAAAATCTTCTAACCAGCTAACAGTATGTATGTCAAGGTCGTTGGTAGGCTCATCAAGTAAAAGGATGTCTGGTTTGCCAAACAGCGCCTGCGCCAATAATACGCGTACCTTTTGGGTGTTATCCAGATCTTTAACCAGGCTGTAATGAAATTCTTCTTTAATGCCCAGGTTACTTAATAATGTAGCGGCATTGCTTTCAGCATTCCATCCATCCATTTCGGCAAATAGATTTTCCAGCTCGCCGGCGCGTTCACCGTCTGCATCGCTAAAGTCTTCTTTAAGGTAGATGGCGTCTTTCTCCTTCATCACGGCATACATTTCCTTATGCCCCATCATCACTGTTTCTAAAACAGTAAACTCATCAAAAGCATAGTGATTCTGGCTTAATACGGCCATGCGTTCGCCGGGCGTAAAGCTTACCGAGCCGCTTGTAGGGTCAATATCGCCAGAAAGAATTTTTAAGAAAGTTGATTTACCCGCGCCGTTAGCACCTATAATGCCGTAGCAATTGCCGGGGGTAAATTTTAAGTTAACATCTTCAAATAGTGTACGCTTTCCATAGCGTAAAGAGAGATTGGATACCGTTATCATGCTGCACCTGTTATTTGCCGCAAAGGTAGTGTTTTATACTGATTGATTAATTGGAGAAATGTATAATAGAGTTGGGATTGTGGCCTAATGTGATAAGAAAATATGCACTGATAGCTACGATTTTATTTACGCCAATTTTGTGGAGCTATTTATACATCAGTACGAAGATATAACCCCAAATGGTCTCGAACTCATTATTTTAAACAATAATTAAGGGGACTTTCGTGAATAAAAAAATGTTAAAAAAAAGTTAAACAAAATATTTTCACTTTACGTATAACTCAATATCTACCCCAATTTTAGCCGATATTTTAATTATTTTACAGTAATCTGCCCTTTTTGTTGCTTGAAGGTAAAAAACTTGTTAAGTAATAATAAAGCGTTACTTTTTTTGGTTTTAAATTTAGGAATGAGTTTTGCAGTGTTTAAAACAATTATACACCTAAAAATAATTATTTATGTTTGCCATAATAGTAAGCCTGGTAGTTATCAATATTTTGGTACTCACAGGCAAAATAAGCGCGTCGAAACAAAGAATTTAGTATCTAATTGAGAAGAGAAACTAATGCTTTTGTTTGGTGATCGGCCAGTTTTTGCAACGGGCCCGATGCCATCATTTTCATCATCATATTCAGTTCAGCGTTAATAACAAACGTTACTTCGCTTGTATTATCAACGCTTTTTATCTCCCAATTTAACTTTACTGCAAAAGGAGGCTTTTCTACAGGCAAAATTTCAATGTAGCTATTGGGTGTGCGTTCAGTTATCTTCAGTTTAAGTTTGAGCATATTGGCTACCTCAAAATAAGCGTCATCATAACCTGATGACCAATTGATCACATTATCAGGCATTAAACCTTTGTGGTTGTTAAAATCTGCCAAAAAGGTAAAAACTTCCTCGGCGGCGCGATCAATTGTAACTGTGCTTTTAAAAGTGCTCATAAAATATTCCTACTCGCCCCATGTTGACGGCGACTCCCGCCATGATCTTAGCATATCCACATCCTTACGGGTAATGTACTGATGTTCTTCAGCATAATTTACAAGCGCGGTATAATTTGAAAGCGTTATATAAGGGCAATTGGCATTTTTAAAATTCTCGTCGGCAATGTTAAAGCCGTAGGTAAAAATGGCGGCAAGGCCGGCCACGTCATATCCGGCATCGCGTAAGGCGGTTACAGCCTGTAAGCTGCTCTGGCCGGTTGATATCAGGTCTTCAATTACAACAACTCTTTTTCCGGTCATGCTATCATCGCCCTCTATCATATTGCCTCGGCCATGTTCTTTAGCCTTAGCCCGTACGTAAATAAAAGGTAATCCTAGTTCCTGAGCCACCAAGGCACCTTGCGGAATGCCTGCGGTAGCTACACCAGCTATGCAACCAACTGAGCCAAATTTTTCTTGTATTGCTTTTGATAATTGCTGGCGTATGTAAGTGCGCACTGTAGGATGAGATAATGTAATACGATTATCACAATAAATGGGCGATTTCCAGCCCGATGCCCATGTAAATGGATTATTAGGTTGTAATTTAATTGCTTTAATTTGCAGCAGGAACTCCGCTACTTGTTGTTCAGTTTCACCGGTATTAAACATGGCTCAAAAATACAGAATTTATATTAACGAAAAAGTTATCTTATTAACAGAAACGCCGCCCGAAAGGTTGGATGACTATCAACAAATTGACAGCCAGACCTTTGATCTGAAAATTATTTATACATGGATACTGGCGCACAAAAGAAACTTGTTTTACGTACTGTGCCCGGATGCTAAGGCATTTTTAAAACTGGTTAAGCAAAGCGTTACGGTGATTAAAGCTGCCGGCGGACTTGTTAAAAACGAGAAAAAGGCGTTTTTATTTATTTATCGCAACGATAAGTGGGACCTGCCTAAAGGTAAGATAGAAAAAGACGAGACTGTTAAAGAAGCTGCCGTGCGCGAGGTGGAAGAAGAATGTAGTATAACCGTTAGCAAGCTAGAAGATAAATTATGCAAAACCTACCATGTATACGTTTCCAGGGGTGAGATTGTGTTGAAAAAAACCTGGTGGTACAACATGAAGTGCAGAGGGCAAAATAAACTTAAACCCCAGCTGGAAGAAGGTATTACAGATGTACGCTGGTTTAAAAAGGACGAAATAGCTCCTATTCTGTCAAATACGTTTCCGTCAATAATGGATGTATTAGAGAAAGCTGATTTGATTAAAGAAAGGGAATGGCCTCTTTAGGTATAAACTGACTTACATCACCATTATAACGCAGAATTTCGCGTACAATGGTTGAGCTGATAGACGAATAACCCGGCTTACTTACTATAAAAATACTTTCAATATCGGGTGCCAGGGAGTGGTTCATCTGCGCGATGGCTTTTTCATATTCAAAATCTGATACGGTACGTATCCCACGTATCATGTAGCCTGCGCCAATACTTTTACAAAAATCAACCGTAAGGCCATCGTAAGCCACTATGTGTATTTTAGGTTCGGTTTCAAAAATGGCACGCAGCATTTGTTCGCGTTTCTCAATGGAGAGCAGGCCTTTTTTCGAACTATTGTCGCCTATACCTATATAAACTTTATCAAATAACCCTACAGATCGTTTTACGATATCAACGTGGGCTTTAGTAACCGGATCAAACGAGCCTGGGAAGAGGGCTATTTTCATGAGCTGGATTTTTTTAGGTAAAAGTACAATTTATACGTATTTGCCGTGATTTTTTATTGCTGCCTGAAAAACGAAAACGAAGAATGCCCATATTTACGCTGTTCTACAAAGTTAGGATGATTGCTCAGGTTTTGCATAGACTGATGCTCAACTATTAACAGGCCATCAGGCAATAACAAACCTTTTTCAAATACAGCTTTAGGTATTTCTGGTATGCGGTTCAGATCATACGGTGGATCAGCAAATATCAAATTATATTTATCCGTCTCCAATTCCAGGTATTTAAAAACATCAGCTTTAAAAGTTTTTATGTTACCAAGCTGATGTTGTTTTGCGGTATCCTTTATGTAATGAATGCAATGTATACTACGATCTACAGATACAACCTGTTTTGCTGCCCGCGACGCAAATTCAAATGCGATATTGCCGGTGCCACTAAACAGGTCAAGCACGTTTATATCATCAAACGTAATTTGGTTTTGAAGGATATTGAATAGCGCTTCTTTGGCCAGATCAGTAGTAGGGCGCACCGGTAAGTTTTTTGGCGGATTTAAGCGCAGCCCTTTTAACGCGCCTCCGATGATACGCATAGCAACAGTGCAGATAATTTGAGCAGTTGCCCGGAGTTTAGATGAGTAGGCAGTGCGGCTATTTTTAAAGTATTTACCTCCACCATTGGGAAAAACTCAGACAAGCGCGCCTTGTACTCCTTATTTATTGCTGATCCGCTTAAACTCAAATGTATTTCTCTTTGTAAAACACCTGTTTGTTTAAACACCAACGAAACCGCGTAAGCAAGGTCATCTGCTGTTTTGTATTCAAACGAGTTGTATAGCCTTATTTTGCCATTTTTAAACCGCAGCAATTCTACCCGGTCGTCTTCAATATTTGCGTATATGTTATTGTAAGCCGGCTTGGTACCTGCAAGAGCATTTATCCAACCTTTACTGCTGTATACACAACGGTCAAGGTCAAATTTCTCAATAGCTTCAAATACGGCAGCACTTATTTTGTAAACGATAAAATTATCCTCGTCCAACTGTTGAGCTAAAACCTTCTCATCCTCTTTTACATCCAGAAAGCGGGCATAAGCGGCAACTTTATCAGTTTGGTACAAATCTGCCGGAACCAGGGCAAACGTGTCGGCGTCAACGCCTACAACAATATCCTTAAAAGTGGCAAAAAGTTCATCGGCCATATCCGCCGGATTTATCAGTTCTTCAAGATCGCAATCTTCGGCCAATGCCATTAGCTTGTCATTGTAAGAAACAGCGAAAGTAAAGTGCGTGCTGCTTACCTGTAGTACCATTGTATAGTAATACGCCAGGGTAAGGTCAAAGTCCTTGTGCTGATAGGTATAATTTATTTGGCCCATGCTATTAGCAAAAGTAATATTTTTTGCATTACTTAATTAAGCTACTTATAAGCATTTTTGCAGTGTGGCAGTAACAGAACATATTCGCAAAGCCTTTCCGCACGAGCCTACCGCTCAGCAACTGCAACTATTTGATGTTTTAGACGATTTTTTAAATAAAGACGAAGGTGATGAGTGCTTTATTTTGCGCGGTTACGCCGGCACAGGTAAAACCACTATTGTAAGCGCGCTGGTTAAAGCGCTGCGC
>Ga0247817_10000594_pt1 | contig 19470 bp, 32 predicted proteins | sample UWRJL212509R1_FD_178010 | JGI IMG/M metagenome (GOLD analysis project Ga0247817, IMG submission 178010) | Plant litter microbial communities from Arlington Agricultural Research Station in Wisconsin, United States - UWRJ-L212-509R-1 | ecosystem: Environmental > Terrestrial > Plant litter >...
GTTGTTTTGCCATTCCTTAAATCAGCAGCAGAAAAAGCCTTTAACAAATTACCAAAAGATCAGCAGCAGACGCTTATCAAAGTCAGCCAAATGGTAGAGATAATTAAGCAGCTCGGGGACGGTAGCATAAACGATGCCCTCGATAAGATCTTTGACGTTACTGGCTTTACCGCCAATGAAGTACGAGCGCACTTAGCAGACTACTGCGAGCAGCATGGGTACGGGGTTAATAAAGAGGCACCAATATATCAGTACTTTTTAGCTATCAGGCAAGACCAGGTTAACAGAACTGGCAATGCTTTAAAGTCGCTATGGTCTGGTATGTTTAGCGTAATATCTGCTACCGTATCTGGCATTGATTGGCAGACGCTTTTAATGGGGATAGGCGAATACGTTTATCGTACCTATGTAAAAGATAAAATTTAACCCTACCTATACCAAAAAGCCTCATTTCGTTCTGATTTGAGGCTTTTTAATTCTACAAAACTAAACTTAGCTTATCCCTTATTTTAGTTTTCGGGATAAAAGTAAACTAAGCATTTTTAATTTGCTCTTGCGTTGCAGGCTTAATAACCTGTGCTGGCGTAAAGAAACGTTTACCTAAGTAAACAACAGCAGCCGATAGAGCCGTGTGCCATATGGCTGTCCAATTAAAGGTTAATTCGCCTTTATCAATACTGGCCGTGATAACGCCTAACACAGCGCCACCCGCCGCCATAATTGTACCTTGAATTGCATCCCGCAACCCTAAATTGAAAAGTCCCGCTGTGATTTTTGTCATATTAATTACATTTACTAAAAGTGTCAAATTCCAATTGCCTGCGTTTAGTCAACCCCTCGTTAGCCTTACCGCCTGCCTTATTCCAAGCTAACCATGCTTTCCTAAGCGGCTCACCTGTTACGTTCTGATTAACTAATTTAAGCACCGTAGAGCCTTTAAAGCCACCTGTGCCGATATTGTAGCACAAAGATACCAAAGCGTTGAACTGAGGCTGTGTAATGTCATCCCGGGTGGTTGAATAGACTGCAAGGCAGAAAGGTTTTACCATTTGCAAGAACATACTATCGGCTTGCGATTGAGTAATAACAGCATCCTTCATAGTTACCTTTTTACCTGTATGTGGGTAATAAGTCTGACCGTAACCTATTGTCGGAATACCTACGCTATCAAGGTACGGACGTAAGATACACCCCTCGAATTTCTTTATCAGGTCTAAACCCGCTTTGTCTAATGTTGTTATTTCATTCATAACCCAAATATTATATCCAATACCACAATTAATGCGCTACCGTAAAACCAATAGGTGATGTTGTATTTATTCATGATTGCATGTTTCTCCATACTCCGTAAATAGTTACGATAGCCAACGCAATTACAAGTCCGATAGTTACAGGGTCGTTCATCTATGCGTTGCTTGGTAAATAGCCTGCCTGCGTTCAATAGTGTCAATCTTTGTAGACAGGTGTTGCAAATGCTCGTTAACATCCCTAAGCCCCTCAGCCTGTTCAACCTGCTTATCCTTAACATCGGTAAGGCTTGAATCTAACTTAGCCAGCCAAACTGCAAGCATAATAGCCGCACTAATCCCCGGCACCACAACCGCCGTTAAAGCCCACTTAATATTACTCCAAATCTTTTCTACTGTCATTGTCTAAAAGTCTTTCAATCTGTCGTTCGTACTCTTTAATTATCTTATCCTTTTCTGCAATTACCCTTTTATACTCAGCAATCAAAACTTCGTCAGGCTCATTAAATGCCTTTACTATATTCCATATACCAAATATCCCGCCAATAGTGACAAGTATAGTCCAAAAAGTATTAGCCCCTCCGTTTTCTTGCACGACACATAAGATAAAACGTGAACATAAAAATTACAAAGTAGGTAAAGTAAGAATTATGTTGTTTTATCCATAACGCCCCACTTTCACTATCCATTATAAGCGCACAAATACCGTAGTAAATATGCACAATAAAAAAGAAATAAATAAACAACCAAAGGTTAATCCGTTCGGGGTATGACAGTTTAACATTGCTTGTTTTAATCCAAATACTCAATAACATGGACACAAAGAATATAGGCATTACGTTAAATATGAACGTACACTTATTACACCAATCTAAATACTTCATGTGAAACACAAGGTAGATAGGGTAAAGGTGCGTTAAACTAAATATCTTTGCGCCCCTTGTCATTATGGTTTTGGTTTCGGATTGGTAGGGTTTGGTGGTAAACCTCCACCGTCTCCCGGCTCTGGTACTGGATCTGGCATGTTGTAATTTTTCATTATATGTTTGTTTTAAATTAATATGCTACCCAATTTGTACCGTTATCAAAAACGGGTGTAACAATAGCGCCGCCACCTACGATAGTAACTAAAAATGATGGTGCCAAAGCGTCTGTTACATAAGCTATTCTACCTGCTGTTCCTGCTGTTGGCAATGTAGATACTGTATACGATTTCATTCTAAACAGACTGGTGCCTGCGGTAACAGCACCATCAGCATAAGCTGTTGAAGATACCTTATTACTATTATCCCCCGGACTTTGTGTATTAGCTGTGGTTCCGTTTGTAAGACCTGTAGAGGATATTAAATTAAAATCGGCATCAAAAATAGCAATCCCCCCACTTGCAGGGTTACTAACTGCTGTAAGCGCATAGGTAGCCTGTCTTGCAGGTATAGTTTGCTCCGTAACAACCCCCCCTACGTCTCGGCTTGTTTTCCCATATCCGTATCCAGTCCAATTATTTGTTCCGTCATTTGTGAGTGCCGCCTTGAATCCCACAGAACTTATAGAAGCGCTGGGGTTTCCTATTTCAGTTGAACTAAATACTGACACTAAATTACCCCCATAAATCGACATCCCTCCTGTATTCAGGAATAAACCTGTATTGGCTTGATTACCTGTGGTGGTATTCCCACCTGTTAATTTCCAATACCTTGCGTCACCCAATCCATTAAAAGTAGTTGTATAAACACCATTGGTAACTAACCCCGCTGTTAGCCCCGAAGCTGTACCTGTAATGTTTGTACCAACCATAGAGGATGGAGTACCCGCTGCACCATTAAATAATACAGGCGCACCTGCACTACCTATATTAACGCCTAAAGCAGTTTGAACCCCTGTACCAAAGGTTATAGTAGCTTGCTTTCCATTTAATTGAGTTTGAATTGCAGATGTAACTCCGCTAACAAAACCCAATTCAGTAGAAGTAGTAGCAGAAGATGCAAGGTTTTTTGAGCCGTCTGTTACAGTTACCCTACTTGCTGTTAATATTGGGATATTAACATTTCTTGAACTGGAAATAGAAAGTGCTGTTGCCCTTGTTGTTGAGCCTATTGCAGTAACCGATAAATCAAATGATGTACCTTGAGCAGAAGATGTAAAATCCTCTGCTGCTAAAAATTGGAAAGCGCCTACGTTTGCACCCAATGCACCCGATGATGTATAGCCATTGAAGTAAAGACCGCCAAGCATATTCCCGCTTAAAACTTGCGTTGGAGATGCAACCGTTCCGTTTATTCTTGAAAGAACTATACCCGCACCGCTTGCATAATTTTGATAATTAAAAATAACGCTATTGAGTGTTAAGTTTGAACCATTATCAATACTTAATTTCATGCTTCTTGTCGCACCCGTTCCAGCTTTTTCTAATCCTATATTATACACATTACCTGACCAATAATGATTTGCTCTTTCGTAATTAGTTGGGTTATAAGCTCCATTTGTTACAGAAAAACCAGCGGTCGGCATTGATACTTGTGTGCTATTTACTCGGAACCTTTCCGCGCCTGAATACTCTAATCTTAGGTTTGAGCTAGTGCTGATATAATCGACATCTCCTGTCGGAGTGCCGCTATTTGCATGGCCTATATTCAAACCCTGTGAACCATTACTATATAGAAAACCAATCGATGAATAACCAGTAGTTGACGGGTTTTGAACAACTACCACCCCCCCGGTTGAAGACGTATTCGACTCAGTAAACGAGAAAGGGGTCGACCCACCACCTGTATAACCAGTACCAAAAGCCGCTTTGCCTGTAGCCGCAAAGTCTGATGTAAACGTCTTAAGTCCAGTGATGGTTTCTGTTATACTACCTGTTTTATGTACGTAGCCGCTTGAAACGCTACCGCTATCTGCTAATATCGGGCTAGGCAAATTTGGCATCCGTATAGTAACATCACCAGTAATAGGTACTGAAAAAGTAACTTTCCTTGTGCTTGTTAAGTAGGAGAACCTATTAAGGCTATCAGATATAACTTTAAGGTGCCCACTTGTGTAAGTTGGCCTAACCGACTGGCTCACCAGATCTAAGTATCCATCACCCGCTGTACCTGTAACTGATAATCGTCTAGCTGAAATATCGTAAGTTGTTACAGCGTCTTGGTTGGCTCCTATGTAGGGGAAAAACTTAGCGTCATCTTCTGCCTTACTATAAACATCCCCTTGCTTTAAGAAATACTTTTCGTTAAAATAATCGTATAAAGTAACTCCGCTTGCAAAACCAAATCTAAGAAGACCGCCTGAACCCGCAAACCAAACCTCATCAGCACCACCGGGTGAAAACATCCTTACTGTAGAACCATTGCTTGTATTACCGAACTTTAACTCAGAAGCATACGGCAATAGCAAGCTTCCTGCGGGGGTAAATAAACCACCAATATACCCGCTACCTGTGATATCAAAATCAGCGGTTTGGGGGCTGGTTGTATTGTTTATATAATTTGCGCTACCACTTACAGGAGCCTTACCATCCAAAGCCGCTTGTGTAGCCGTACCTATATAACTGTTAAACTGCTTGCCAGTAACTAACTGAAAGTATTTACTAAGCGTGGTGTTGTACGCCTGAACCTGTAGGCTATCCTTATACCGCCAACCATTAGGGGTAAAAGTAGTTGAGCCTGCTATCTGTGTGCTGCTGTTAGTCGGTGCTTGCCCGAACGCTGCGGTTGTGGCGAGTAGGAATAATATTAAGAGTTTACGCATATAAAAAGTACTATTAAGCCGTAAATGTTGATTAAGGCGGTGATAATTGCGCAGATTTTGAATAGTGCGTTCATAATTTTTAGTAAATATAAAACAAATAGCTACAACAAACAAAACCCCGCTAAATTAATAGCAGGGTAATGAAATAAATAAGAAAAAACTACTTCAATTTAGCTTCATAGTATCGACGCATTCTGATTTTATTTTCTCGTATTCTCCAATCTGAGCAATCTGGGCATCTGCAATTTTGTTTATAATACATATTTTGTGTACCGTGGGTAAATGTTAACTGTGAATAAGATTTGGTTCTGCCTAATTTATTCTTGCCACGCTGTTTACGCCTCCCTTTGGATATACAATCTTGCATGTTATCCATATATGTCCCCTTGAAAAAATGGAACGGGCTAACGCACTTTCTATTGTCGCATGTGTGACAAACGAGATACTTATCTTCAATTTCTCCTACAAATAATCTATAAGATATCCTATGTGCGCCAACAACCTTGCCTGTTTCGTCTGACATTGTGCCATACCCGCCTGTATTTAAAGCATTCTGCCACTCCCAGCATCCATTTTCAGCGATTACATATTTATTATTAAACCGCTGTAATAAAGTTAAGCCTTTAATTCCAGCCATTTTTTATTGATTGCTGTTTCTAAAATAACCCCTGCCATTTGACTAACGGATCGTTTTTCTTTAGTAGCCATTTCTAAAATGGCTTGCTTTGTTTCACTTGAAACATAAGCCTGTACATTTTCTTTCTTTTTGCTCATGTACAAATATACCATAATTTACTGTAAATAAAAATAATTTAAAATAATTTGCATTTAATAAAAATAGTAGTACATTTGTTGTGTAATCAAAACAACACAAATTATGAAAACTGAAATTGAACTTCACGAAGCAACCTACACCGGAAATGGCATAAAGGTTAATTATGTGGTATATGATGCGAACGGCGATGCGATAGTAACGCAGACAATACCTAATGAAAAGTTGGAAACCTATATAGTAGACGAGGGATTGAATGAACTGTTTTTCAATCCTTTTGACGGAGAGTGTCAATATATCCACGCTGATAACTATTTAGAGGAAAATCTTAACGAAGTTGTTTTAGGTTATTTACAAGCTAATTTAACGGAGTCCGCGTAATGAAAACAACCTATCAATGCCTACTTACAATGCGGGAAAACGCATTATGGGCTTTAGAAATGTGGAGTGGTGTATCTGTAGTTGAAGAAGTCCGCTACTACAAAATACTTAACCGAATCGAAAACGCAATGTTAAATTATAAAGGGGTATGAAATGGAATACATAGATACAGATTTTAAAATAAGTGATAGCAATTATATAGCGTTCCTTAATGGTCAAAAAGGATTGCATGAAACAGAAGCAAAGTTTTTCAAGTACTTGGCAAAAAATAACTACAACAACCTACTAATAGTTGACGACCTTTTTAAATACCCCAAACGGGTTCAGGTTCTTAAATTAATGAAGGTTGATACTATAATAGTTGGTACAACTGGAACTTATAGGGACAAGTTTGATAAAACTATGGCAGAGTTTAAAAAGTTGAAATACCTGCCAAAAACGGCACTTGTAACTATGGGTGAAAATCTTTTTTGGGAATATAAAAACCATGTGCAAATACTTGCTCTAATGCCTCTAATGTTCAGTAGTGATGAACCTGTTATTTGGAATAAAAATTAATCATTACCACTAACCTTTAAACCATAAGATATGAAAACGGAAGAACAGATACAATCAAGTATCAATAAAGTAGTAGATAATATAGAACCTAATTTTCAAAAAGCTTGGGAGCAATTTGAATCTGGAGATTACAATGAATGTACAGAAACATTGTTTACTCTAATAGTTAATCTTGCTGCATTAGAAGCCGCACAAAGAATAATTGATTAATCACCACCCTTAACAAGTAGTAGATATGGAAACGGAGATAAAGACAACCAGCATATTTTCAGAAGATATTTTAATTAAATGGGACGGTATGAGGCTTTGGACACAAATGGGTGATGATGAAGTAATTTATATGAAGCACGAAGCCATCCAACTACGCAACTTTTTAAACCAATTAGAATTAGGAGAAGAAAAATGAAAAAGACAATATCGGGAGAGGTAAAAGTGTATAGTATTAAATTTAGTTTTGATGTATTAGAAGCACCTAAACAGGTTTTTACAGGTATGGCTCATGGCCTTTATGAGGATGAGGCAAAAGAATTGTTTTTATCGAGAAATCCATCGGCTATCATTGAATCAATATACGAAATTAAACTTAAAAACTAGATCATGGAACTTGTATTAATAATGGCATTGTTAATAATAGCCTACACGCTACGCAAGCAAATCCGCTTTTACCTTGAACAGAACCCGAACGATGATAGCGATGTTAATTGGATGAAAAAATAATTTAAAAATAGATATATGAAAGCAGAAATAGTAACAACCGAAAAGTTCCAGCCAATTGAAATAAAAATTGTATTGGAATCGCTTGAAGAAACTGAAAAGTTTTATAATGCTATCGGCCAATTGCCTATATCATGGCCTACCGATGCTGTTTATAACGAACTTGGTGATCGTTTTAGTTTTGAGTAAAACAGGCACCCACCTGCTAAATGGGTTTCATAATTGTGTGTTTAGGTTTAACAGTGCGCCGACTGCGAGAGGGAGCCGCTGTTTTTTAAAAGGAATTAATTAAAAGATATATGAAAACAAAATTTACAGTTAAAGCAAAACATTTTGAACTTTACGAAGCGTTCAAAAAAATAGTCGAAGGTATTGGGTATAACTACATAACTACATTTAACAACTTCGATAGGACTAAATTAGTGTCAACTAATTGCCTGTTTTTTTCAGACGGGTTTAGAGATGGTGGTGAAAATGGTTTTGCCCTTAGTAACGGTACTCAAGAAAACAATTTTCAACTCGAAACACAATTCCAAGAAGCCGTTGATTTCGCAAAAGGGAACTATAGCGTTAAGAAGATTGAGGAGGTTATTTATTTATCGGTTAATGAAACTTGCACTATAAATAAAGGCGGTGTTGAATTTGACAGCGAAATAAGTTCATTAACTGGTAAAGCTATTGAGAAAATATATCTTGCTTATCAATCACTAAAGTAATGTTTGTATTTGCAGCCGACCCCTACCCACTAAACCAAATATACTACGTCCGCATGTATAACAATCTATACTTCACAGGACACCCAACAATGTACAGATACATAGCCCACCGCAACGATATACCGCTTGGGTGGGGATTTAAAAGGAAAGGATAAAAAGATTATGAGCAAAGGCGAAGCAATACATTTATGCCCGATATGTGTAAGTGTAGAAATGGAATTTGTAGAACGTTTAAAAACAGATAAACATTACAGGCTAAGGCGTTTTAAATGCCCTGTGTGCGATCATTCCGAAATGTATATAATGGGCGGCCCCGATGACGCTGAAAGGTCATATAACCAAAGAAAAGTCGTTAAGGAGCAAAAGTTTAGAGAAAAACGAAACCAATATAGAGATTTTTTATCATTATGAACGATTACCAACATAGAGAACCGCAAATTAGTGAGCGTGAAATTGAGCGCAAGTACGCCAAGTTAGAAATAAAATTAGCAGACCCTAATAGGATTAATTGCTACCGTTGCCCTAATGGGCATATCAGAAAAACAATTGATATCCATCATGGCGTAACGCCAATGTTTTTAAGCTGCGATATTTGTGGTACGCAATCAACATCTACATTTTACAATGATGTTGCGCCCGATATTAAACCTACTTATGAATGGTTTGTACCGTCACTATCAGAAACTAAAAAGTTTAAACGCAACGCTGCCATGCTTGACCATATTTTTAATGGCGGTTTAGAATTACGTAAGATATGAAACTAATCAACGCAACCCACGACATTACCGAAAAGGATTTGGTGATGTACAACTGGCATTTAATGAAATGTAAAGCTGCCGTAAGAAAAGCAACTAAACAACAACCTAAAAAGAAATGGTGGGAGATATGGAATTAACACAGTTTGAATCGAGACACAAACAACTAATCGCTATTGGATTTACAATAGATGACAGTCACCCTATTAACACTTATGAGCATGAATGCGGAATGTGGATTTGCGATTTTGCTTTAGATCAATATTCTCAAACCGAATGGGATAGTTTTATTTCGGAATGTAAAGCAGCCATCAACAAAGAACTAAATGGAAAGTAAGATGAGTAAAGAAGAAGAATACGAACGCAAGTTATCGGCAGTTAGATCAATTGGCTATCAATCTTCGGAGGGTTTTAGCAATGAGGCTATATCTGAATTAGACGATTTTTTGCAACCCTACATCGACCGCATATCCCAACTCGAAAGCGAACTGCAAACAGCGATAGATGAAGTTAATAGATTAAATGTTTTATTGGCAGGCTCATGCGGCAACTTTGCAGGCGGATTGGGTTAAATACTAATCTTATAATAAGTATCAAACTCAAACGTTCCTACAGAATAAATATCAATTGATTCCAATTCTGTAAGCGTATTATCCGTAAAATTAAGATCATAAAGAAAGGTAACCAAACGATTAGTTAGCTTAGTGTCATTATCAGGATCAACGGTTAACACTACAACAGTCGGTTCAGTTCCAAAGGTGTAGGGTATGTTAAATGGGGATGCTGTACCGGATGGTATAATTCCCTGTACATAAGCATCAGGATTTCCACTATTAGCTAGTACATGCGCCTTAGTCGCAAAGTCATTGCTTCCAATTTCAGTTATATCCCTACCATCAGAATACCCTACAGCATCCTCATAGTCCGTACGCCCTGTAAGCGACCTTACCTTACCTACATAATTTTCAGATGCGTGTGCTATATGCATTATACTGTCTCCTGATAACGTGTAATTAATACCTTAACTGCATATTCTGGTATTGCGGTAATTGGTGCAGCAGTACCGCCCATGTTTTCGGTGGTATAGTATCCGTCCCCTGCATTTACACCAGAACCATTATGCGTAATCCATCTGCCCTGCCTACCGCCACCAAAGCCAGGCTTATTGCCCTCTTGCCCCCATAACTTACCAATAATAGATGGCAAATTAGGTGTAGTCAATACAATTTCATTGCTACCACCGCTGCCGCCTAATATATAATCAGTTCCATCCCATGAAACCACAAATTTACCTTTACTATCGTCAATCTTCCAGTCAACCCATTTAGTATCAACCTTGCCTAAGCCTGTAACCGTATCAAAGTTATCTTCAAAGTCTTGCTGTGTTGGCGGTGAGTAATAAATGGATGCGTATAAACCAACTTGCTCAGCAACGGTGTTTTGTCCTATAGGTATTGGTTGAGCGTCAAGGTCTAAATAGTAAACATAAACATCAGTTGTTTTACCTGCTAACCCGCCTATATAAACGGTCTGTATTGCTTTAAAAGGATAACCAATTTCAAGCCAACTATCATCTTCGGTCAATTCTACAACCCGTTTAGAGATTTGCGTACCACCAACAGATGTTCCGATAGTAAGCGGAATAGGCAAACCGCCAGCGGCCTCTACCTTAATACCCTGCAATACCACGCCTGAACTAAATATATTAGGTATAACCAAATCGGATCCGTTATTATCAAACTTTATGCTTTTGCTCACTATCGTAATTGTATCTTGTTCGGGGCTTGTATCTATTTCAAGTTCTAATTCATCGTTATTATCAACAGGTATTATCTCAATGCTTGCGCCGCTCCACACCTTTTGATTAGACGTTGTCGGGTCGGGTCGTTTCAAACTCCATTCTGCACCGTCATTCTTTTGGTAGAAATCACCGTCTGCGCTTAGTATATCGCATGATAATATTCTGTTAACTTTATCTACTGTCCAATCGGGTACGCCATCTGCATTACCTACATTTAACGTAAAGCTACGAAAAACAACTGAATCTAAAAGGGTTACGTTATATTCCTGATCTATAAAGTCAGTATCTTCAAAGCCGGGTTTAAATAAGTTGATACCGCCATATATGCGGAAGCTAGGTGTAAACCCCTCATACCACACCACAAGCCCGTCAACCTCTGTTTTTTTATACTCAAATAGTAGCGTGTTTTCAGGTGCGGTTGCGAATATTTCAAATGGTTCTGATTGTAATGGATTAGGCCAGCTGTCTATAACAATTTCAATGAAGTATTTGCCCTCATCGTATAGTGGAAAATCTAAGGACACTTCCCAAACTTTGAACGTTTGGCCTGACAGAACGATGCCTTTGTCGAGTGGCGTGTAGGATTGCTTTAACTCACCACGCTGCAATCCATCCGCAAAGTAAACATCAAAGGTAAACTCAAAGTCGGATAATATTTGCAGCATTGTGCCCTCTTGTGTACACCACGGCTGCGCAAAGCAATCATCAAAAAAATCATCGAACGTTTTGGTAGCGTATTTAGGATTTGCTACCTTTTGCTCCACAAAACGAAACGGCATAATATCCTGATAGATAAATTGCTTGCCGTCCTCGTCTGTTAAGTGTATTGCCATTGGTCAAATATAATTATTTAAAAGGTGTATCCGGCGTTAAAATTAAAGTGTATTGCTGCTCACTATGTTTGCTTATATCAACACCAGCATCATCAATATAACCCCTGTATTTACGCCCCTTACGCACAAATTCAACATACCCCCACGGATTGCTACCCAAAGTCGAAATATCATTATACGAAGCCTTAAAATTAGCTATTATTGGTATAAATAGCGGATCTGATAATGAATTTACTTTTATATCACCTTTCTCAATAACAGACAGCCCATTGCTATCAATAGTAACCAAATCAGCGTTTTTATCAGACGATGCCCACACAATTGAATAAGCATCTAATCCGTACAGAATTGAATGCAGGTAGTCGCCATGCCTTAATAAATTGCGCTTCGGGCTAATTATCCAGTTGTAAATAGTTGCCCCCGATGTAACTCCGCTAAACATAGGCGGTGCAGGCTCGGGCGCATCCAACGCTTCGTTTAGGTAGAATAAGAACGTATCATTATCGCTATCACTATCCACGCTGTTTTTGCCTACTAAATTTAATCTTGCAATCTCGATACCGTAAATATCAGCCCTGTATTTAGCCTGCAAGTTCAGTTCTCTTGCTTCGCCACTTGTTTTATTAATCGGCAAAGTCCAAAATACCTCGCTATTGGTTTCGTCACGTCCGTTTAATTCATCATAGGTTTGCTTTTCGTAACCGCCCTTAATGGTTTGGAATAAATATTGGTTGCCCTGCGTAAATTCAACCTCTTTGTTATTTCGTACGGATAACGTTTTACTTGACCGTCTGTAGAAATATGACTTACCCTCTAAAACAGACGTTGCGCCCTCAACAGCCCATCCACAATTAAGCAAGGCATTACATGTTTGAAAAAAATCTTCCCAATTGGTTTTAATAGCAGGGATAGACGGTATTGTTATTGTATTACCGGCCATATCGGTAGTTGTTTTGGTATTCAACCTGCGCAAAGCATCACCGCAAGTAACGTATAAACGCCCCCATGCGTTACGTAATAGGTTAGATTGACAAACAGTAACAACACCGTTCATTTTCTCCATTAACCGCTCATGCAGCCACCACATAGGCACTACATCGCATTGAGTTGGGGCAGATATGGTGTAGTATTCTATTTTGAAGTCGCCCTCAATTACCGCTGCACCCGGGCCACCTACTGCCGATGCACCACCAAAATACCAATATAGTCTTTCTCCTACCGTTAAATTAAATGAAACGTCAATATCAAATGTAAAGCTACTGTTTAACGCCCCTGAATGTGAATATATGGTAGCTACTTTTGTGCCGCCTGTTTTGATAATTGAAATATCAATAGATGAAGCACCGACCATTAAAAATGCGGCTTGTAATGTGCCTTTTATCTTTACTTGCCCTGTGTAAGGACACCTAAAAAACCATTCTCCTGCCGTACTCCAATCAGGAAACTCACGGTAAACCCTCTCAACCGCTTGCACACTTGATACATTGCTTGCCGCTTCAACCGTTAAAATAGTTAAACCCGGAAAGTAGTCTACTTCAAATTCCGTATCCGTGTTAAATATAAACGATGCGCTCTCAAGCAGCCGCAATGACGGTATAGTAATATTCTTTACCTCGCTGCCAGTAACAGGGATTTGATAGTTAGCCTTTTCGTATGCCTTAACGTTGCTTTCTATACCGCTTGACAGGGCGTTAATAATTACGCTATGATCCTTTACCTTTATTGTTGTAAAATCTAACGGCCCCTGAAACTCTACTTTATAACTCCAATCGACTTGTAATTCAGATATACGTACTTCAACATCTGCCCTACTCTTGTAATCAGCCCACTCCCTGCAAATAATTGTGTTGCCTTGCTTAACAAATTCCAACGGTGCAGTAAATACACGCATTAAGCCGTAATACTTAGTATTCCGTGTCTGCTTAATTAAATTCTTATCCCACCCGATAGGCGCAATTGGCAATTCATAGGTTAAAACACCACGCACAATAAGTTCATACTTAAATTGCTTCATCATGATTTTATACCCCTTGCGTAGCTTTCTTGTTCGGTGTTGTTGCGTACTATGCCTATGCGGCGTTGCTTGGTTTTGAGAGCCCCTGTTATGGCGGTTGTGCTTCTGCGAGTTTCCGCTATCAACTCCGACAAATCCAGTTGATTTTGCATGTAAGTAGGTACGCTATGCTTCATTGCCATATACTCACGGTTATTAATTACCTGTGTGTGCTTTGGCAGGTTCATTAACGTAGCCGTACCGGGCGTTTCAAAGGTTTCGCCAGTCGGTAATATTACACCCTCTTTGCCACGCTCACCTACCCATGCTAAACCGCCCTTGTGATCGTCGGTTCCTACTGCGTATTTAGGCAGTGGTTGCGCTGCTATAGCCGCTAACTGTAAAGCACCCGAAGCAATGGCAAAAGGTATTTGAGCTAACGCAACAGGCACATAAGCAAGGGTTAAAGGATTGGCCGCCAATACAGCCGCTTGCAACTTTATTTTACCTATAGCCTCGGCTGTAGCTATAGCAACATTAAGAATAGCAAACGCTTTGTTAGCTTTTGCAGCATCATATTGTAGTTTCTTTTGTTGTTTATCAATAGCCTCACGCTTTGATTGCGCCTGTGCATCAATTATTTTTTTCTTTTCCTCTCGTTCTTGGTCGCCGATTAGTTCATTATCTAATACGGCTTTTCTATTTTCAGCATCCTTAGTAACAGCGTCCGACCTTTCCTGTAGGTTTTGTTTTTCAGCTTCATAAACAGAACTTACAATAGAAGATGCAGCGGAAACTAAATCTTTTAAGAAGTCAAATTCTGCTTTTAATAAGTCCCGCCTTGCCTTTGCTCCGTCTTTTGCGGCGGCTAATTTACGCACTTCAGAAACCTCAATTTGCTTCAACTCTAAATCTGCCAGCGTTTTAGTATCGGCTGCAATATCGGCTCCTGACTTCTTTTTCCATTCAATTAATTCCTTTATGCCGTCAATTTGCGCCTGAATAATGTCATCGCTTGACTGCCTTTCTATTTGCTCCCGTTGGCCTGTATATTCTTGCTCGGTAATTACACCTTTTGCTAATTGTTCGGATAAAGCGGATAGGGCAGTTTGTGAGTTGGCGTTTATTAAACGGATACGTTCCTGTGTGGCTGTTTTTTGGTCATCAATTAACTTACCGTCCTTTTCACGAGCCATTGCAATCTGTTGGTTATATTCCGCTTCATACAAACTTAACCGTTTTTTAGCCGCTTCGTTTTCCACACCATAAATGCGTGTGTTGTACTCTAATTGCGTAAATTCCTTAGCTTTAAGCCCTTTTTCTAACAATACCTTACTTGAACCCTCAAAAGCATCTATAGCTGTTTCTCGCTGCTCAAAAGTGGCTCTTTCATCCTCTAGGTTGCGTTCTAATATTTCTTTTTGCTGTTGTAAATATTGGGAGTAGGTGTTGTCTTGTGGAGTAGCAGGGGCTTTTTTGTCCTTTTTGGTTGGGTCTTCATTCAGTCCGTTACCTATGGCTGTACCGCCGCCTATAAAACGCTCAATAAACTTAATGTTATTTTCTGCCCGCTTGACAATTGCAAACTGCTCCTGTAATTGTTTAGCGGCTTTATCATTGCTAACTTTATATTGCCTTTCTAACTCTTTTTGAACACCTTCGTCAAATTTTTGAGCATCCATAACAATACCCCTTCGTTTAAATTCATAAGATAAAGCACCCCTTATTCTTTGTTCTAAATCCTTTCTTGTCTGCTCATTTACCTGTTGATTACCAAATCCCACCCTTGCCATTACCATTTGCGCATCAAGTATCTTGGCGGATTCTTCTGCTATTTTTGCTGCTGCTGCTTTGGCCCTTGCATTAATAATAATTTCATTAGTTAGTTTATTGTAAACATCAATAGCTTCACCATTAATTATATTTTCTTTTTCCTGTAGTCCAAATGTCTTAGGGTATTCTTTTTGCAATTTCTTAGCCGATTGCAAACGCTCATCCATTGCGTTATTAACATCTGTTGCGGATGCGTAAAGGTATTTTAATTGTGTAGTCTGTGTGGCAATATCTGCGTTACTTGATTTATAAACATCATTAAGAGTTTTTTGCCGCTCTGCAAATAAATCTAACGCTTCCGTTCCCTTGAATAGAGATTTTACAAAATTACCAACTTCTTTGCCGTATATAGTAAGTAGCGTAACACCCAATGACAAGGCGGTTCCCCATGAAAACAAACTACTTATAATTCGTGAAAAAACACCAGGAGTTTGCTGACCCTCTGCCCTTAATGCAGCGACTTCTAACCTTGTACGCTGTATTTGGTCAAAGAATATAGGTATGTTGTTTGATAATGCCAATATGCCTGTTTGTGCAGAAACGGCAAACGCTGGCAGTTCCCTTGATAATTGGTTAATTGAATTACCTAAACCATCAAAAGCACTTCTGTAATTGCCAACATTCCTTTGATGGTTGCCTAACGGCCTATCGATAGCATCTAACCTTTCACGTAAAAAATTAGCAGATTTAGCCGCATCCTGAAACTGCTTGGATGTTTCGCCGTATTGAGCACCGACATTACGCGCAAGGGTTGTAGCCTCTTGGTAGGCTGCGTTTAATACATTATATGCTTGCGCTGCTCTTTCGGCTGCCGCTGTTTGCTTTTGCGATGCCTGTGTTTGCCTGTCGGTAGTAGCTGCCGCCCTTGCTTCAGCCGCCTCTCTTTGCGCAATAGCTTTAGCTAAATTCTGCTCAACAATTAGCCTCTTTTGCTCTTCCGCTGCCGTTTTTTGTATTTGCTGCGCTAATCTTTCATTAGCAATAGCGGCATCTGATATGTTTTTATTGTAGTCTTTAATGGATTTGCTACCACCGAGTATGGAGTTCAGCCGCCCTGCCGCCTCCAGCGTATCCATCAACTCGCCCCGTGTCTTAGTCAAAGAAGTATCAACAGCGGTTAATTGCGCCTGTACCGCCTTTACGTCTGCTACTTCATTAATTACGCCTCTTTGTGCCATTTGCTTGCGATTGTGCTGCTTTTACTTCCTCTGCTATCTGTGTTACCATTGCGCAATAACGGGCAACGCTTATATTTTTAGGGTTGGTATCCGTCCCGTTATTATGTTTACTCAAAGCTACTAAATTTGCTTCAAAATCAGCCGCTGTCATACCCTTTTCTGTTTCGGTGGGTAATTGTAGCTTTTTTTGGCTTAACTGCACCTTTAGCGTCTTAACGTGGCTTGCTGCTCTTGATGCGTCACGGAAACCGTTTTTGGCCAGCCATGCCTTTGCCCTTTCGCCCTGATCTGTATCTAACAAGGCAATCGCTATTTCAACATACCAAATCTTTGCCTCTAAAAAGTTAATATCCCTTTCTAAGTATAGGTTTTTCAGGGATTTTTCATCCTTAATTAATTCAATATATTCCTGAAATATATCAGTCCAGTTATGTGGTGGTGTTGCGCCGTTGCAAACCACATCAATAAACTGCCCCATGCTCATACTACTGCATGACAAGACCTGTTCGGGTTTCGATATAGTCTTTGATTTTCGGGTAAATAGATTTAGTAGCGTATTCATCTTTGTTGGGTTGTGTTAAGCCAAATATATTTTCTCCGTACTTTTTTAGTAGCTTATCTGTTTTAGGGTCACGGCTGTCAATTTCATAGTATTCTGTATCAACTGCGATAAAAAAGTTAGAATAGAACCCACCTGTTAGTTTTAAATCGGGTGTAAGAAAGCCCGGTAATGGGTTTTGCTCTGCCTTTAATTCAGCGTAGGTACGGTTTCTGTAGTTTGGCGCAATATTCTGTCCGTCCGACCTTGTGCCTCTTTGTAATTGGCTATGGTTATACCGTATTATCTCAAACCTCGTCTCATACACAAATATGGGTATTTGCTGCGGTAATGGTAATATCCGCTTCCAGTTGGATTGTACGTCGAGGATGGTGGGCATAAAGTAAAGGTAATAAAATAATAATAAATTTGCATGGTGTTACTAAGTGTTGTATATTGGCACCTATGAAAACAAAACCAATATTTGTAATTACGCTTACTATGCCAATTCCGCAAGTAGAGCGTGAAGATGCACGAAAGAGACTTGAAGGGTATCATGTAATATTTCTGCATGATGATAAACCTAAGTGTCAAATGTTCTCTATAAAGGAGACTATTGAATTAACGGACTTGAAGCAGTTGCAAGATTATTTAGATAATCCAATCAAATGAAACAACACAAAAGCATTAAGATAGAAACTGAACTAATTAAAGCTATTGAAAGAAAGGCTTTAAATGAAAATAGGTCTTTCAATAACATGGTTGAGGTATTGTTAAAAAGTAGCTTTATTCAATGTGACCATGAATATGCTCCATACAATACGCAAAACGGATATATTAGCAAGTGCCATAAGTGTGGTTTTGAACCCAAATCAATAAATGGGTTTTAACAAAAAAGCCGCCTATTTCTAAGCGGCTTTTCCTTATTTCCCTTCCTCTTTCTTCTCCACGGGCTTGACAATCTTACTGCCACCATGCAAGGACTTGTAAACATCTTTCAACTCATCTTCCGTACCGAGGTGTAATCCCTTATGTACGTCCACGAATTCTTTTTCGGTCACGCCGTGCGCCCATTCTTTATTCCACTTAGCCATTACGATGCAGTTGTAACCTTGCCTGTGCTTTCATACCCTGATATGCCACCTGCTTTCAAAGCAACAGGGCCAACAAGATTAATAGTAACAGGGTCTGTAGGGTTAGTGCTTAATGTGAATACAAAGTTACCTGTAGTACTGTTGAACGCTATTGACGTAATAGTCAAAGATGCGCCAGTAACAGCATTTACAGCCGTCCACATACCTACAACCTCAGCCTCTGTTTCGTATTCATCACCCAAATTATCACCACATCCTAAGATAGTTGCTTTGATGTTGATAACGGCACCTGCACGAGAAACTACATCTAAGTCGATGTTCTTCAGTCCTTGCAAGGTGATTAAATCAGCAGGTGATAATTCGTAAAAGCCGAAACCGGCTAAGAATATAGCCTTATCCCACACCAAACGGGTTAACACTTGCGCAATGTTTGACGCTGTTGGTAGTTTGTAATCGGTAAAGATTAACTCCAATGGGATCGGTATTAAATCCTCCCCCGATTTTATGCCCCATACTGTGCCATTTTGATCCCACACAAACACGCCCATTTTAGACTTGTTGAATGTGCGTAATTGCTGCGCTAAGTAAAGGCTGTTATCTTCTGCCTGTACGGTAATATCGTAAAATCCTTCACGCACAATAGCTATACCACCGTTGCCTAATGTTTCGGCTGTTGGCTCCTGTGAGTTATCGGTAGGCGTTCCTGAAATGGCTACGGGATAGATACGCCCTGAACGGGCGGCCAATGTAGCATCTTGCAACGCCTCTAAAAAGGTTGCATCATCGGCCATATCGGCAGCAAGTATTTTAAACCCACGTGGAGCAGGAATGAAACCCTCCAATATTTCGATAGCCAAAGCGCAATCGCAAACACCTACATTGCCTTGCTCGGTGCCGCATTTTGGTTTATTTAAGTTTGACATTTCTTTGTTTTTAAAGTTAACTGTAAATTAGTTATTAGTATGGCATCAATGTAATCTACTAAGATGTTTTGGCCTTTTGCTCCTAACACACCATCCCTGCCCCAATAGGCTTCATTTGTTTTGGTGTGCTTTGGCCGCTGCGCATCGGTGAAGGCTGTATGTAGTGCAATTTGCCGCATCAACTCCACATAAATAGGCGTTAATATCGGGTCGAAACTCACTTCATACCGTTTAGCTGTGCTGTATTCAGGCATGGTAAACTTAGCTAGGATAATATTTATACTTAACTCTTTATCCGTGCCTATAACTCCGTTATCCGTTTCAGCGAAGTTGCATACCAGCCAACATAGCGGGTACTTTTTAGCTTCCTCTGTACCGTTTCCAAATGCT